>Ga0169931_10003099_pt1 | contig 26620 bp, 25 predicted proteins | sample Kivu_15m_20L_FD_129675 | JGI IMG/M metagenome (GOLD analysis project Ga0169931, IMG submission 129675) | Freshwater microbial communities from Lake Kivu, Western Province, Rwanda to study Microbial Dark Matter (Phase II) - Kivu_15m_20L... | ecosystem: Environmental > Aquatic > Freshwater > Lake...
ATGGACCAGACCTTCGGCGTGCGCAAACTGCGCGGGCTCGAGCTGTGCGCCGAGTGGGAGCGCCGCGGCGATCTGTCGTGGACGACCTACGCACGCCCCGACCACGCCGACGACGAGCTGTTCGCGGCGATGAAGCGCGCGGGCTGCCACACGGTGATGATGGGCGTCGAGAGCGCCGACCCCGAGGTGCTCGCGGGCTACAAGAAGAACTACGACGTCGCCGACGTGCGCGAGGGTTTTGCGCGCGCGAAGCGACATGGCTTGAGGACGGTCGGCACGTTCATCATCGGCCTCCCCGAGGAGACCGAAGAGTCCATCCGCCGCTCGCTCGACTTCGCGCTCGAGCTCGAGCTCGACTTCATGAGCCTCAACATGGCCGTGCCGCGCTTCGGCACGCCGTTCCGCGCGCGCGCCATCGAACTGGGCCTGGTCGACGAGAACGACCTCGTGATGGACCAGGGCGGCGCCGAGGCGAAGCTCCCGACGCAAGCGCTCGACCGCGACACGATGCTCGCACTGAAAAAGCGCATGGTTCGACGCTTCTACCTGCGCCCCAGCTACCTGTGGCGGCGCGTGACGAGCGCCGCGAGCCTCTACGAGCTCCGCGCGCAAGCTCGCGAGGGATTGGCGCTGCTGTTCCGCAACGTGTGAGCAGCATGGCCGCTGCGCTACCTTGGCGGCGCCGATGAACATCTACCTTGAGCTGACACGCGAGTTCAACCGGGGCCGTGTGCGAGCGGTCTTGTGCAGCGGCCAAGCCTGTGTGCTCCATCGGCTCGCCTTCGCGAGCAAGGACGGCGACTGGATGCTGCGCGAGGACGACGAGGCGTTGGGCCACGTACTGGCTGTGCTGGGGAAACGAGGCGCGCGCTACCGCTTCGGCGCTCCGCTGGACGTGCGCTGGCTCGCTGGCGGCTGGAGCAGCCATCTCGAGTTCCTGGACGGAGATGTCCGCGTGAGGACCGACTTCTTCGCCAGACCGCCGCGCCTCGCCGCCGACGATCGCGAGCAGGTGTGGCGTCTCGCGGAGAGCAGTCCGATTGCGTTCACGGACGCGCGCGCGACGGCGCTGATGAAGATGACCGATCGTGAACGCGACTGGGCCTTCGTCGGTGAGCTCGCACGGCTGATGCCAGACGCCCGAGATCAGTTGCGGTTCTCGCGCAGTGCGCGGGACATCGTTCAGTTGGCGGCCGAACACCCCGATTGGATTCGCGAACTCTCCGCCACGCGGCCGCTGCTCGCCCGCACCACGGACGGGCTTGACACACTCGAAACCGAGCTTGACCGCGAGCGTCGCCGTGCGATGCACGCCAACGAGGCGCGCCTCGAACGCTACGCCAAGGCGTCGCGAAATTGGGCGGCGATCTGGAGCGAGGTGCAACGTGAGCTCGCAGGCCAGCCGCTGAGCGCCGCGCACTCGCTCATGGTCTCGCGCGCGAGCGCCGTGCTCCCGATGACGGTCGTCGATGAGGAGGGCCCGTGAGCGCCGACGGCCCGATGGATCGCTTCCTCAGCGAGGAGGATCTGGATCTGCGCAACCTGAGCGAGGCCGAGCTGCTCGCCTGGTGGGATCGCTGGCTGCGTCAGGCGCAGTCGACCAACGACCGCGACGCGCGTTTGTACTCGCACGGCGTGTTCCGACTCGAGCCTCCGTGGGACGGGCTCAGCATCGAAGAGATCATCGACCCGCGGCCACAGCCGCCTTCGACTTCCGAGTCGACGCGGCGCCCGTGATCGCGCAGTTGGGGTGCGCGCCTGAGTGCAGGCACGCACCGCTGAGCTCGCAAGTGGAGGCGCTACGGCGTCGACACGAACTGCAGGCCGTTGGAGAGGTTGGTCGTGCCCGGCGCGGGCGGGTCGCGGAACCAGGTCTGCGCGTGGAAACACGCCGCCGCGGCGACGGACAGGACGAGCCCTGGGCGCAACCACGGCGCTTGCCGCGCAGTGGCACGCGGAGTGTTCAGCGCGCGGCGCGCCGCCAGAACGTCTCGAGCGCGGCGCCGTAGCCGGGAGCGCAGTCCAAGGCGAGCGATTCGTCGCGTGTGACCCAGCGCAGCTCGAGGTGTTCGTCGCTCAGGACGATCTCGCCGCGCGGCTGCAGGCACTCGAAGCCGACGAGGAAGGCCGGGTGCGGGCGGTGCGACTCGATCGGACGCACCCAAGTGGCGAGAGGCGCGTCGATCTCGCACTCGAAGTGCGGACCGAGTTCCTCGCGCAGCTCGCGGCGCAGAATCTGCGCCTGGGGCAGCGTTTCTTCGCCGACGTCGATGCGGCCGCCGGGAAGCTCCCAGGACTGCGGACCGAAAGCCTCGCGCAACATCAGCAGCCGTCCGTCGCGCGCGATGAAGGCCTTGACGGCGACGTGAAAGAGTTGGATGGGCTTGCGCATTGCCAGGAAGTCTAGTCGGAACGAACTCTGCGCCCGCGCCTGACGTGACGGGCACCTCCAGGGCTCGTGCGCTTTTTCCCGGGAACTCGATGATGGGCACGTCGCCTGGGCCCCGCGTCGGGCTCGGGCTCGGCGTCAGCTCCCCGAGAGCGGCGCGTGCGGCGTTTCCGTGGGACCGTTCGACAACAGAAGGCCTCCTTCGGCAGTTGACACGAAACGGAGGCACGAAAGTGTCTCGCTCCGGTTGGCGACGAGGAACACTACTTGGACGCCGTGAACTCGAACGTGCGCTCGAGCAGCTGGAACATGTGGTCTGTCTCGTCCGAGGGTTCCCCATCGTCCGTCTTGCTCTGCACAACCAACACGACGCTGCGGTTACCGACCGGGAACCCCACCACCGTCAGTTGAAGGTGGATTTCGAGGCTCGTGAGCACCGCGCGCCCACGAAGTCCCGTGAACGATGGGTCACCGAGTCGGATCGTGACCGGTTCAGGCTTGGCCGAGCTTGGCTCGAGCGCTTCGAGCGTCTCCATCAGAACGCCCTTGGCGAGCTCGTCCGGTTCGCCGGCCTCGAACGAGTGTAGAAGCAGCGTGCAGTCGTCTCCGTCGAGCGTCCAAGTTTCGGCGTGATCCTCCTGCTCGTGCTCAAACGTCATTTCGCGCGGAAAGTCGAAGCGCACGCCTGCGGCGTCGAAACGTCGCTCTGCAGTCACCTCGACAGCCACACGCAGCTTCTTGTCGCCAAGCGGCAGCTCTCGCTGCTCGCCATCTGAGAACACATGCTCGACGCCATCCACACGCAACACGACACGCAACGGCGGCGCCTCTTATTTGGAGGTGGTCACTCGCTCGATCGCGATAGCGCTCAGCAACAGGCCCAGAATGGGAACAACGAGCTTCATGCGCAAAAGCTAGCAGCCGAATCCGGGGGCTCGCGGGATCGCATCACCTTCGCGCGGCGGAGGCCGCGCGCGTCCTGCCGCCACGTGTTGCACGCGGGTTCGCGGCGCGCAAAAGCCTCCGTCCGGAAGGTTGAAGTTCGCGCGGCGCTGCGCGACAACGTGCCCTTGGACCGGCGAGTGCTCAACAAGCTGAAGTTCCACCTCACCAAGCTGCTCAGCGAGCCGCGCGGCGAGGACTGGGAGCGTGTGATCGAGGCGCTGGACGCACTCGAGGGCCAGGCGGCGGATGCACGCACGGCGCAGCTTCAGCGCCTACTCGCGGCCGACGCGCCGCTGCTGCGCCAAGGCCGCTTTCCGAGCGATGTGAAGCGACTGTTGCACGAAATCGAACGGGCCACGCAGCGCGAGGCGAGCGCTCCGACGCGCGAGTTGTCGCGCGAAGAGCGGCTCGCCCAGGTGCTGCGCGGACGCGCGGTGCTGCTGATCGGCGGCGATCCGCGTAAACATCAAGCCGAGCGGCTGAAGGACTCGCTGCAACTCGCCGAAGTGCTCTGGCCGGTGACGCGGGAGGACGCGCCCGACCTGTATTCACTCGAGCCTCTGATCGCCCGCGCAGATGTCGCCGCGGTGGTGTTGCTCGTGCGCTTCGTGCGCCACGCGCTCAACGACGTCGATGACCTGTGCGCGCGCCATTCCAAGCCTCTGGCGCGCTGCACCGCGGGCTACAACCCGGTTCAAGTTGTCGCGGCGCTCGCCGAGCAGTGCGGCAAACGACTGGGCCTGTGAAGCTCAGCTGATCTCGCCGGGCGCGCTGGCGCCGGAGTTCGAGGCGACGGGATCGGCGAAGCCGGTGCGCCCGAGCAGGAGGTCGAGCAAGGGCGTGGTCATAAACGTCGTCACCAGCGCCATGAAGACCATCATGGTGAACACGGTCGGAGTGATCACACCCAGGTCGAGCCCGAGGTTCAGCACGATCAGCTCCATCAACCCGCGCGTGTTCATCATGATCCCCAGCGCCGCGGAGTGCCGCCAACCCATGCCCACGGCGCGCGCGGCGACGAACGAGCCTCCGAACTTGCCGAGCGTGGCGACGACGATGATCGCCGCGCAGAACATCCAGTCGCGCGCGCCGGCCAGAAGGTCGATACTCGTCCGCATGCCGGTGAAGGCGAAAAAGCTCGGCAGGAACAGCACCAACACGACGTCTTCGAGCTTGGCGCGGATCTGCTCGGGCAGACGGCCTTCGTGCGGCAGGATGGCGCCGAGCAAGAAGGCGCCGAACAGCGCGTGAATCCCGATCGCTTCGGTCGCAACCGCCGAGAGCAACAAGCTCGCGAACACGATGGCGAGCGCGCTGCGCGACAGGGGCCCCTCGCGCGACTGCTCGCGGGCGACGAACCAGCGCGTGAGCAGCGGACGCACGACGAACAACATCGCGAGCACGTACACGACGACCCACACGACCGTCCACGCCGCGCCGCTCATCTGCGCCGTCGCGATGCCCGCGACGATCGCCAGCAGCGTCCAGGCGCTGACGTCGTCCACGGCGGCGCAGGCGAGAGCCGTCACGCCCAGGCGTGTGCGCTGTGCGCGGCGGTCGCGGAGGATGCGCGCTAGAACCGGGAACGCCGTGACGGAGAGCGACACTCCGAGGAACAGCGAGAACGAGGTGAAGCTGACATCGCCGGTGGCGTAGACCGGATACAGCCACAGCGCGAGCGCGGCGCCGAGCAGGAGCGGCGCGAAGATGCTCGCGTGGCTGACCGCGATGGTCGAGTGCGCGCTGCCGCGCAGCAGCTTGGGGTCGAGCTCGAGCCCGACCAGGAACATGAACAGCACCACGCCGACCTTGCTGATGATGCCCAGGAACGGCGCGACGTTGTCGGGCAGCAGGAACTCGTAGCCCTGCGGCCAGACCCAGCCCAGGAGCGAGGGACCGAGCATCAGGCCGGCGATGATCTCGCCGATCACCGGAGGCTGGCGCAGGAAGCGGTGCACGAACACGCCGACCGCGCGGGCGAGCAACGTGATCACGGCGAGCGCGAGCAACACGTGAGCGAGCTCGGCCGTGTGCCCGCCGTCGCGCTGGCCGCCGGCGCCGACGGCGATGGGCGCGCTGAGAGAGTCTCCGCGCATGCGGATCGCGAAGAAGATCGCGACCGCGGCCAGCGTCATCGCGAGATAAACGGCGAGCGTCCGCCGGCGGCGGGTGGACGGAACCAGCGAAGGAAGGTCGGGGAGCATCGACGGCGCGCAGAAGCCCGCGGGGCGCCGCGGCTCGGCTGGTCGCGGGGCCCCGAACGGCATTCTACCCCGGCCAGGGAGCCGGTTGCCCGCGTTCGGGATCGGCGAGTTGGGCGACATCGCGCGGACTACACTGCGCCGCTTCATGAGCACGACCGCCCAGCGCCTGCGCCTGCTCGAGCAACTGCGCTTGAGCGACACGCAGCGCGCGCTCGTGTGGGCCGGGCTGGTCGGCCTGCTCGGCGCCCTGGTCTCCGTCGGCTTCCGACAACTCGCGCAGCTGGCGCAGGAGCTGTTCTGGGGCGTACCCGGCGACCCAGCGCGCTTCGCCGACGAACTGCACTGGGCGCGCAAACTGCTCGTCCCCGCGGCCGGCGGCCTCGCCGCGGGCCTCGTGATTCGCTTCGGCGCGCGCCTCGCGAAGGGCCAGCCCTCGGCCGACTTCATGGAGGCCGTCGCGCTCGGCGACGGCACGATCCGCGTGCGCCCGAGCCTGGTGAAGAGCAGTGCGTCGCTGCTCAGCGTCGCCAGCGGCGGCTCGATCGGACGCGAAGGGGCGATGGCGCAGCTCGCTTCGATGCTCGCCTCGTGGGTCGGCCGGCGTCGCAACCTCCCCAAGCCGCGCTTGCAACTGCTCGTCGCCTGCGGCGCGGCGGCCGGCGTCGCATCCGCCTACAACGCCCCCATCGCCGGAGCGCTGTTCGTGGCCGAGATCGTGCTCGGCACGATCGCGATGGAGAGCCTGGGGCCGCTGGTGTTCGCCTCGGTCGTGTCGACCGTCGCGACGCGCGAGCTGCTGGGCCAGGCCCCGCTGTTCGAGACGCCCGCCTTCGAGCTCGTCAGCCCGCTCGAGCTCGGCCCGTACCTGCTGCTCGGAGCGATGCTCGGCGCCGCCGCCCCGTTGTTCGTGCGCACCCTGCGCGCCGCCGATACGCACGCAGCGCGCTGGATTCCCTCCGTGCCGCTGCGCCTGTGCGCGGGCGGCCTGATCGTCGGGCTGCTCTCGCTCGTGCGCCCCGAAGTGTGGGGCAACGGCAACCGGCAGATCGGCGCGATCCTCGCGGGCGACGGCGCGGCCGAGTTGGTGGCCACGGTGCTGCTGTTCAAGTTCGCCGCCACCGTCGCGTGCGTCGGCTCGGGCGCGGTCGGCGGCGTGTTCACTCCGACGCTCTTCCTCGGCGCCTCCTTCGGCGCGCTCTTCGGCTCGATCGTGCAGCGTCTGGGCGCGAGCTGGACTGCTTCGCCGAGCGCCTACGCGCTCGTCGGCATGGGCGCCTTCCTCGCGGGCGCGACGCACGCGCCGCTCACTGCGATCCTGATGCTGTTCGAGATGACGCTCGACTACGGCATCGTGCTGCCGCTGATGCTCGCCAGCGTGACGGCCTACTACACGGCGCGTGCGATCGATTCGCGCTCGCTGTACTCGGCGAAACTCGGCGAGCGCGACGCGGAGGGCGCCCGGAGCAACGACGAGACCATCCGCACGTTGCTGCGGCCCAATCCGGTGACCGTGTCGCCCAACGCGAGCTTCGAGGAGCTCGTCGCGAAGTTCGGCGCGCACCGCCACAACTATCTGTACGTGGTCGACGAGCAGCAGCACTTGCTCGGCGCAGTGGGGTTGCACGACATCAAGCCTTTGCTCGCGCGCCCCGAGCTGGCGCACTTGGTGCTCGCCTCCGAGCTGATGCACACCGACTTCCCGTGCCTGCCGGCCGACGCGCCGCTGGGCGTCGCGCTCGAGCGCCTTCTCGCGCACGACGGCGAGCGTCTGCCGGTCGTCGAAAGCGAGAGCTCGCGCGTGCTCGTCGGCGCCCTCGCCAAGCGCGACGTGTTGCTCACGCTGAGCCTGCGGCGCAGCGCGTGAACCCGCGGCCTACGATGGGCAGCCGCATGGCTCCGCGCGCCAACTCCCAACGCCTTCTGCTCGCCGCCGTCGGCATGCTCGCGGCGGTGCTCGTCGGCGTTGGGCTGTGGCGCAGCAGCGTCGCGCCGCCGCCGGCTTCTGCGCCGCGTGCGCCGACGCCGAGCGCACCGCACGAACCGAGCGCGGCCCCAGAGCTCGCCGCTCCCGTCGAGCGCACCGCGCAACCCGCTCCCGCCGAGCCGGCCGCGCCGCGCGAGCCGCAAGTTGTGCTGATCGGCGTCGTCAGCGGCCCCGACGGCCCGCAGGCGAACGCGAACGTGATCGTCGCACCCGCCTACAACCTCCCGCCCTCGCGCGGTTTCGAAGTCGAAGCCCTGGAGCTCGGGCCGCAGCAGGACTGGGTGCGCAACTACACGAACGGCCGCACCTTCCGCACCGACGCACGCGGCGAGTTTCGAGCGGACATCAACGCTTGGTTCGCTTCGACGCGCGCCGCGCCGCCACGCGCCGCCGACCAGCGCGCCGCGTTGTGGGTCAAGCTGCTGCGCGACGGCGCCGACCCGGTGGAGTTCGAGCTGCGCGTGCCGCTGGGCGTCCTCATCACCGACCGCCAAGCGGACGTCGAGTACCGCGCGCAACTGCGTTTCGCGGGTCGCTGCCAAGTGCGCGGTCGGGTCGTGGCCGAACACGTGGGCGAAGATGCTCCCGAGCTGCAGGTCGCGGCCTTCGCGCTCGTCGACGGCGCGCCGCAGAAGCGGCCGCAAGCGCAGGTGAGCTGTCGAGCCGGCAGCGGCGAGTTCGAGTTCGAACTGCCCTGCAACTTCAGCGGCGTGCTCGTGCTGTGGGCCGACGGCTTTCGACCGCGCACGCTCGAGCTGCGCTCCGGCTCGCAGGACGTCGGTGAACACACGCTCGAGCGGGGCGCGACGATCCGCGGACGCGCGAGCATCGCCGGCGAGCCCGTGTCGGGACTGGTGCGCGCTCAGCCGCAGCCTGCCGGCGCGCTGGACTGCTCGCTCGGCGACGTGTGGGTCACTTGGGCCGGCGGCCAGTTCGAGTGGACGGTCGCGAGCGACTTCAGCGCGGAGGACGGCACGTTCGAGCTGCGCGGGCTGCGGCCAGGCGCTTACTCGGTCTCGCTCGGCGCGCTGCGCCGCGGCTACGCATCCGAGTTGCCTGCAGTCGAACTGACGGCGCCCACGAGCGGCGTGGAATTCGCACCCGAATGCGCCCGCGTCGAACTGCTCGTGAGCCGCGCCGGCGCGCCGCTCGCGAACGCGTCGTTCGAAGTCGCCGAGACCGCGGCGGGCGCGCGCCGCATCGGCGGGACACGCACCGACGCCGAAGGCCGCGCGGTGCTGTACCTCGACCCCAAGTGCGAGACGATCGTGGTTTTCCAGGCGCCAGTCGACTCGCAGAACTCGGTCGCGCCGCCGATCGAACAGCGCATTGCGACGCCGCCCGCCGGTCAGTCGCGCGTGCTCCGCATCGACGTTTGAGCGTGCGGGCGACCCGCGCGATGTGATGCGCAGATCGGCAAGCGTGCGTACTCGCCGCGCTTTCGAGACGCCGCCGAGTTGCCGATCCGAGCGCGATGCGTTCCGATGGAACGCGCTCGCCATGCAAACCCGAACCCTGCTCGTCGTGTTGTGCGCTGCAGCCGTCGTGCTCATCGCGGCACTCTTCTTGCGCCCAGATGACGCTAGCGCTGACAACACGCGAGCGCCGCAGGCAGCGCCCGCGGCGCAGCCGCTCCGCACCGAGACGGAGCTGCTGACGCCTGCGCCGGCTGCAGCGCGCGACGCGGCGCAATCGAACGAGGTGGGCCTCGTCAGAGCGGCGGTAGAGCGCACGCCGACGCGGGCCACGTTGACGGGGCGTGTGCTGCGAGATGCTCGCCCGGTCGCGCAAGCACGCGTGACCGTGGCCAAAGGCGTCAGTGATTTGTCGCGCTACGCCGTGCGCACGGAAGCGCTGAACGTCACGCGCGAGGTTCAGGAGCAGCGCGAACCACGTGAGTACGTCAGATCGCTGGTGGAGAGCGACGCGGAGGGCCGCTTTCTCGCCGACATCTCCAGCCTGTTCCGCAACGGACCTCCGACCGCGCTGTGGATTCAAGTCAGCGCGCCCACCAGCCGCCCGAACCACTTCGAGCTGCCGCTCGCGCAGTTCTTGCACGACGCGGCGCCGGCCGTGTTCGAGCACGACGTCACGCTCCAGTTGGAACCCGCATGCGTCGTCCACGTCGCCTTCAGCTTCCCCACCAGCGAGCAGGCGCAAGGTGAGCCGCCGAGGAAGGGCTCTCCACCCGTCACGGTGGCGCCGGTGGGAGGCGACTCCAACCTGCAACCGAACAGCCCGAGTTTCTGGCGCCACGGTCGCGACGGCGAACACGAGATCGGGCTGGAGTGCGGCGAGAGCTACGTGTTGCTCTCCGCGGACAGCGGCTGGCGCCCGATCGGAGTGAGCGTTCAACCGACGGCCGAAACCCACCTGGGCCGGTTCGAGCTCGAGCGCGGCGCCAGCGTGAGCGGCCGCGTGGCGTCCGACGGCGCGCCGGTCCGCGCGCTGGTGACGCTCGAACTCGTGGGCGGCGGCGCGCGCACGCGGTTCCAAAACGACGAGTTCTGCGAGCTGCACGGCGTGTACGAACGCGCGCGGCTCACCGTCCCCACCAACGCCGACGGCGAGTTCCGCGCCGATGGATTGGCCAACGCGCGCTATCGCGTGCGGCCGTGCCTGCGGACAATCCCCACGCGACAGGCGACGTCGCACGGGAGATCGATGCGCCTGCGGAGAACCTCCTGCTGCAGTTCGAACTCGGCCAGCTCGACCTGCGCGTGCGCCGCGGCGGCCAGCCCGTCGCCGGCCAGATGATCTCGATCCACCACCGCAGCCCGAACGGCAACTCAGGCGGGGCTCTCGTCACCGACAACGACGGCGCCGCGCTGCTGCGGCTGCGGCCCGATCAGCGCACGACGCTCGAATGGCGCTGGCGCGAGTTCAAGGGCGGCCCGGAGTACGTGCGCCAGGTCGACGCGCCGTTTCCGGGCGTCGGGCAACGCGCGGAGCTCGTGATCGACCTCTAGCTAGTGGGTTGATTCGAAAGTCCGCCGCAGATGTCAGGTGATTCGGCGCTCCCCGCAAGGCGCGAGGATTCCAGGCGACCTGAATAGGTCGCCGAACCGGAGCAACGCAGCGGGGGGCGGCGAGGCGCCTGAGATATGCAGCGAAATTTTGAATCAACCCACTAGAACGTCTCGCCGTCGTCGTCCGCGCGGCCGCCGCGTTTGCCGCTGCACACGCCGCGCTTGGACTCGAGCACGAAGCGCGCGAGCTCGACGACCTCGGCGACCGGCGACTGGAACAGCTCTTCGGCGACTTGCTTGGGGCTCTCGCCCGAGCGGAACAGGCTCCACAGCGCGTGTCGCACCGCGGCGCGGCTGGCGGAGTCGAAGCCGGCGCGGCGCAGGCCGATCGTGTTGGGCGCGCGCCAACGCAGCGGATAACCGCCGGTGACGATCGAAAACGGCGGCGCGTCCTTGGTGACGGCGGACATCGCCGCGACGAGCGTGAGGCGGCCGACGCGGCAGAACTGGTGCACGGCGGCGCCGCCGGAGATGAAGGCGCGTTCGGCGACGTGCACGTGTCCGCCGAGCATCGCGCCGTTGACCAGGATCACGTTGCGCTCGACGCGGCAGTTGTGCCCGACGTGCGAGCCGGCCATGAGCATCACTTCGTCGGCCAGGCTGGTGAGCGTGTTCGCGCCAGTGCCGCGGTGCACGGTCACGTGTTCGTGGATGCGACAACGCGCGCCGATCACGACGCGCGAGGGCTCGTCCTTGTACTTGAGGTCCTGCGGCTCGCCGCCGAGCACGCTGCCGGTGCGCACCGTCGAGCCGGCGCCGAGTTCGACGCAGCCGAAGACGTGCACGGCCGGCCCGAGCTTGCAGCCGTCGCCGATGCGCGCGCCGGCTTCGACGATGGCGTAGGGGCCGATCTCGACATTGGCGCCGAGTTCGGCGCCGGGGCTCACGACAGCGGTCGGGTGGATCGCGGGCGAAGTGGCGGTGCTCATGGAGAACGCCCAGCATAGGGCGCCGCGGCGCCGGACGAAGCGCGCGCGAAGTCGAGCAGGCGTTGCGCGGCCGCGCGGGGGTCGCTGGCGTCGACGCGCAGCTGCAGCGTGCGGCCCTGTTCGGAGTGCCGGTACAGCGGGTCGTAGTAGTGCTCGAGCAGTCGCGCGACGAGCTCGCGTTCGCGGCCCTGGCGCAGCAAATCGACCAGCGACGGCGCGAAACCGCGCGCGCGCAGCCGCTCGTCGAGGAAAGCCAGCTGCGGCTCGAGCTGCACGCGCTGGTGCGGATCCTCCAAGTAGTCGTCGAGCAGCACGTCGACGCGGCGCTCGAGCGGCGCGAACAGCTCGAGGTTGTCGCCGCCGGTCATCGCGCTCCACACGCTGGGCGGGACGATCACGCTGCCGACCTTGCGGCTCTCGCCTTCGATGAACAGCACGTAGTTGCGCAAGTGCGGCAGGCGCAACGCGAGCTGCGTCTCGAACTGCTTCTGGGTGCGCGGCGTGCGCCCCACCATGCCCAGCACCGAGCTGCGGTGTTGCGCGAGGTCTTCGAGGTCGAGCGTCGAACCTGGCGCCAGGCGCTCGAGCTCGCGCAGGACGAGCGTTTTCCCGACGCCGGTAAGTCCGCGCAAGACGAACGTGCGCGGTGCGCGCCATGCGGCGAGCCGCTCGACGAGCGCGAGCCTCCAGGCCTTGTACCCGCCCTCGACCAGGGCGACGCGCTCCCAACCCAGGCGGCCGAGCAACGCGGTCGCCGAGCGCGAACGCATGCCGCCGCGTTGGCAGTAGAGCACCAGCATTCCAGCGCGAACCGGCGCAGGAACCGTGACGAGCGCTTCGCGCAGCGCGCTCAGGCCCGTCGACGTGAACTCGTCGACGAGTTGTTCGAGTGCGAGCGCCGTAGCACTGCGTCCGCCGCAAGCAGCGAGGCCCGCGACGAAGGGACGCACCTGAGCCCGCACCACGCCGCGCGCCGCTTCGAAGGCCGCGTCCGGCGAAGTTTGTCGGTACAACGTCCCGACGAGCGCGCGTTGCGCGTCGTCGAACAGAGGAACGTTGCGGGCGCCCGGCCAGTGATCCTGCGCGAACTCCACCGGAGCGCGCAGGTCGACCACGTGCGCGTCGACGAGCACTTCGAGCTGCGCCGGGGCGAGGGCGGGGAGTTCGGCGGGGATCACAGCCCGCCGATGATGGCGTGCGTCAACCGTCCTGTCGCGCCTTGCGCGCGGCGGCTTCCGCTCCGCGTCCGAGCATGAGGTTGCGCACCTGCACGAGCGGGCCGGGCGCGAAGCCCGCGATGAACACCAAGTCGCCCAGGTGCAGCGCGTAGGCGAGCAGCAGGGCGTTGCCGGCCAGCGACAACCACCAGAACAGCCGCGGGAAGTGGCTGTGTGCGGCGCGCTCGCTCGCCCACCACTGGAGCACGAAACGCGACGACCAGAGCGCTTGTCCGAGGCAGGCGACAAGCACCCACGCCAGGGAGGGATCCTCGCGATGCTGCAACTCGTAGATCGCGCCGGCGGCGAGCGCCGCGGCGAGGAGCAGCGCGACCAGCGTGGCGACGCGGCCGGGCAACGGACGCGCCGTGCCGCGCTGGAACCACAGGTTGCGTGCGTAGATCAAGCCGTTGATCACGTAGCCGGCGAGCAACACGTGCATGTGCCGTGAGAAGGCGTACGCGCCCAGCGTGATGGAGCCCAGCAGCGAGAGGCGCCAGAACATGGTGGGCGCCACGCTGCGCTTCTCGCGCTCGCTCTCCCACCACTGCACGAAGGAGCGTGAGAAGAACGCCGAGTTGCCCACCCAACCGAGAACCTGGATCGCGGTCACGGCGCCTGCACTCCGTCGTCGGGCGGAGGCACGAGCGCGACACGTCGGATGCGCGAGCGCATCCAGCGCACCGCGAGCAAGTCGCGGAAGGCGCGGAAGGCGCGGTTGAGCACGCCGTACTTCGAGCTGCCCGAACGCCGGGCGTGGTGCGAAACAGGGTGCTCGAGCACTGAGAAGCCGTAGTAGCGCAGCAGCGTCGGCATGAAGCGGTGCATGCCCTCGAAGTGCAGCGGGATCTCGCGGATCGCGTTCGCGCGGAAGACCTTGAGCGAACAGCCGGTGTCGCGAATGGAGTCCGCGCTCAGCCAGTTGCGGACCGCGTTCGCGATCTTCGAGCTCACGCGGCGCACGAAGTTGTCGTTGCGCTTGAGGCGGTAGCCCACCACGGCGTCGTTCGCGCCGAGGCGTTCGATCATCTCCGGCAGGTCCGCCGGATCGTTCTGCAGGTCGGCATCGAGCGTCGCGACGAGCGGCGCGCGCGAGCTGTGGATGCCGACGCGCATCGCGGTGGTCTGCCCGCAATTGCGCGCGAACACGACGCAGCGCACGCGCGGATCGCGACGCGCCAGGTCGCGCATGACTTCGGTCGAGCCATCCTTGCTGCCGTCGTCGACGAGCACGAGCTCCCACTTGACGCGCTCGCCGAACACCTCCAGCACGCGTTGGTACAGCGGCTCGAGGTTGTCTTTCTCGTCGTACACCGGTGCGACGAGGCTGAGCTGTAGCTCCGCAATCGCGCACTTGTTGCCCGCTGTGCGGTCCGCGGTGCGCAGAGTGGCTTGGTGCGGCATTGCGGAGATTGTGAGGTGTTGCAACGGGGGATTCCAACTTGCAGTTTAACTCGCCGTGACGCGCACCGCACCCTCGCCAGAGCCGTCCTCGACCCGCAGCGAAGCTTCGTTTTTGCCGCGCATTCCGTGGATTTTGTACCTGCTGCCCGTCGCGGCGATCGCGCTGTTTCGGGACCTGTGGGCGCCGGACGAACCGCGCTATGCGATGGTCGCGAAGTGGATCTACGACCACGGCGAGTTCCTCGTTCTGAGACGTTGCGGAACTCTGTATCCGGACAAACCGCCGCTGGTGTACTGGCTCGCCGGACTGCTCGGATGGCTCAGCGCGTGGTCCGTGCCCGTGATGCGCTTGGTGTCGATCGTTCCGATGTTCGGGGCCGCCTGGTTCACGACGCGCTTCGCGCAGTTGTGGCTGGGGCCGCGCGAGGCGCGTTGGGCGCCGTTATTGTTTGTAGGTTTTGCCCTGATCCTGTGGAACGCGGGTCGCATCGCGCTCGATCCGCTGCTGACCTTCGGCTGTGTGGGTGCGTTGTATTTCGCAGCGCGCCCAGCGGCGGACACGCGCGCCGCGGCCCGCGACGCACTGCTCGCCGGCGCGCTTCTGGGCATCGGCATGTTCGCCAAGGGTCCGGTCGCGCTCGTCAACACGGGACTGCCCCTGCTCGCTTGGCGTTTGTTCAAACTGAACGCTCCCGGCGCCCGCGCGCCGCGCTGGTCCATCGCCGCGGCCCTCGCGCTCGCCGTGGGGCCAGTCGCGCTGTGGGCCGTCGCGGCTTCGCTCCAAGAGCCGCTGCTGTGGCGGCCGCTGTTCTTCGGGCAGCACCTCGAGCGCGCCGCGAAGGGCACCGCCCACGCCGGACCTCCGTGGCAACACCTGCTGCAGTTGCCGCTGCTTCTGCTGCCCTGGAGCGTGCCCGTGGCCTACGGCTTCTTCGACGGCTTCCGCGCCTGGCGAGCGCGCGCGAACGGCGATGCCGAGCAACTCGCGCTCGCTCGCATCTGGTTGTGGGCGACTGCGCTGCTGGTGTTCTTTTCGATCATCCCCGCCAAGCGCGAGCTGTACTTGATGTGCGCCTACCCCGCGTTCGCGCTCCTCGGCGCGCGGCGCATCGTGTTCGCCCTGCAGCGCGGAGTGGTCGGCTCCTGGGCCGCGGCCGTGCCGCTCGGCATCTTCGCGCTGCTCGGGTTGACGCTCATCGTGGCCGGCTTCGCCGGCGCGGCGCTGCTCGCCAGTTCAGCGCGCTTCGACGACGCGGAGCGGGAGTACGCGCGAATTCTCGCGGCCTATCCCGACGTCGCGTGGCGCAGCGCGATCAGCGGCGCCGTGCTGTGCGTCGGTGCAGCGCTGAGTTGGCGAGCTTGGTTCGCGCGGCGCTTGACGAGCTGGGCAAGCGGCGTGGCGGTGACCTGGTGCGTCGGTTCGGCGAGCGTGTTCGCGCTGCTCCTGCCGGTCAACGACGTGATCAAGAGCGACCGCGAACTCGCAGCGCTGCTCGCGACGCAGCCCGGGGAACCGCAGGAGATCCCGTTCTACGACACGCATCCCGAGGGTCCGCGCTTCTACGGCGCCGGTCCGTGCGTCAGCGCGCCGATCGAGGAGCTGCTCGACGGCGGGCTGGAGAAGCGCGCCGAACAAGCCGGTCCCGACTTTCTCGCGGTCGCGCGCGAAGCGCGCTGGCGCGCCAAACCGCAGGCCGAGCGCGAGCGTTTCCGCGAGATCGCGCTGATCCGCGTCGGCTCACGCGAGCTGGTCGTGCTCGGGCTTGCGAGCGCCGCGGGGAGTGCGCGGTAGAGCCAGACAGAAGCGCGCACCGCCCAGGTCCGGCGAGCGGTCGACGCGCAGCGTCCCGCCGTGCGCATCGACGGCCTTCTTCGAGATCGACAGTCCAAGTCCGTAGCCCGCGCGCCGGTTCTTCATGGTCTCGCCGCGGTAGAACGGCTCGAAGATCTTCTCGCGCTCGCTCTCGGGAACGCCGGGGCCGCTGTCCTCCACGCTGACCGTGACCTCGCGTTCGTCGGCGCGCATCACGACGCGCACACGCCCGCCCGTCGGCGAGTAGTCGATCGCGTTGGCCACGAGGTTGGAGACCGCGAGCCAGAGCGCCTCGCGATCGCCGACGAGATCGGCCTCCTCGGGGAGCTGCTCCTCGAGTTGGATCTGGCGCCGGCCGGCGTGCGCGCGCTCGCGCCGCAGACGCAGGCGCGCCTCGTCCGAGAGGTCGAAGCGCTCGGCTTCGCGCGGGCCAGTGGCCTGGCTGATCGACACGAGCGTCATCAGGTTTCCCACCGCATGGCCGATGTCGCGCAGCTCCTCGAGATGGCTGTGCAGCACCGTTCGGTACTCCTCGGCGTCGTGGTCGCGCATCAGCACGACCTCGGTCTCGCCGATCAGGTTCTGCAGCGGCGAGCCCAGTTCGTGCGCCAAACCGGCCGTCAGCAGCCGCGTTCGGTCCGCTTCGGTGCGGATGTTGCCGAGCATGTCGCCCAGGGCGCTGACCACGTCGCCGATCTCGCGCGGCACGCTCTTGGTCTCGAGTTCGACTTTCTCGCGCGAGTCACGCACGCGCCGGGCGCTGGCCGCCAGACGCTCGAGATGCGCGCACATCTGTCTGATGAAGAAGCGCCCTGATGCGTACGCGCCGAGACCGGACACGAGAGCGAGCGCGATCGAGATCGTCAGGAACGTGTTCCAGCTCGCGCGCTGCGGCCGTGCGTCGATGGCGAGCCCGATCCACGCGCCGTCGTTCTCGAGTCGCTCGTACGTGAGCCGGAAACCGTCCGCGGTGTCGAGCGTATCGCCCAGCGGCAGCTCCTCCGGCCAACGGAAGCGTTCGATGCTCGGGTGCTCGTAGCTCGCGACCTCCGCATTGCCCAGACCGTCGAGCGCGCGCCATGCCATGGGAACGTTGAGGCGCTCTTCCTGGATTTCGCGCGCGAAGGCGACGAACTGCGCGGCGTGGTCTTCGATCGTCACCGGACGGCCGTCGATTTCCGTCGGCAGCCGCTCGAACTTGGCCTTCATCGCCTGGTGCGCCGTCGTGAGTCGCGCGGCGAGCGACTGGTCGAGCGCCTCGCGCATGTGCCAAGCCGCGACGCTGGAGATCACGAGCACCGCGAGCGCGGTGGTGAGCGAGAACCACCAGGTCGAGCGCTCGGCGATCGACCAGCGCGGCGCACGCGGCGCGTTCACTTGCCCTCGCGCGGCGCCGTGAGCCGGTAACCCTGCCCGATCACGGTGTCGATCATCGACGCGCCCGCGCGGTCGAGCCGGCGACGAAGGCGCGCGACGAGAGCGTCGACGACGTTGGTCTCCGGGTCGAAGGTGATGCCCCACACGACCTTCAGCAGCTCCGTGCGCGTGACGACGCGGCCGCGCGCCTCGGCCAGCGTCCGCAGCAAGTCGAACTCCTTGGGGCTGAGCTCGATCCGTTGGCCCGCGCGCTCGACGATGCGGCGCGCGACGTCGATGCGCAGATCTCCAATCTCGAACACAGGCACGCTCTGCCGCCGGCGGATCACCGCTTCGATGCGCGCGAGCAGCTCGTCGAACTCGAAGGGCTTGAGCAGGTAGTCGTCGGCGCCGATGCGCAGGCCCTTCACGCGGTCTTCGACTCCGCGGCGCGCGGACACGAAGATCACCGGCAGGTCGTAACCGCGGCGGCGCAGCTCCTCGAGGAACTCCATGCCGTTCTTGCCCGGCATCATCACGTCGAGCAGCACGAGATCGGGACGATCGGAGAGCGAGCGCTCGAGCACGGCCATGGCCTCGGCGCCGTCCGACGCAGAAACGCTCTCGATGCCGTGGGTTTCCAGGCCCTTGGCCACGAAGCCGCGCAACTTGGGGTCATCGTCGACGATCAGGATCTTCACGGCGCACTCCTCTCGCTGGCGCGCGATGGTAGCGGGCGCGGGTGCTCAACGCGGCGCCGGCGCGGCGAGTCGGTACAGCTCGAGTTCGGGGCCGAACCAGCGCGCGGAGAGCACGAAACGCGTGAAGTGCGGCGTGTCCAGACCCGAAATCCCCGACGGCGGCGGCCGGTTTTCCTGCGGGAAACGCGCCACCAAGCTGCCGCGCGCGGCGACGGCGCGCCGCACGGCGTCCATCATCGGATTGACTCCGGCGCCGTTCTCACCGGGGCACAGCACATAACCCGCGTCGAGCGTCGCGACGTAGGCGTCGGCGTTCTTGGCGATCCACGCCCAGCGCGTCCGGTCGTCGTAGAGCGACTCGAGGTCCCAACGGTCGCCCCGCCACTCGCGCAGCCAGTTCTGTTGGTAGTGCTGCCAGGGCGCGTAGACCGTGCGCTTCGCGCCGTTCGCCTGGAACAGGTTCGACTCGCGCCGCGCCAGCGGAAGGTCGTACAGCAGGTGGATCGCAACCTTCTCGCGTGTGCGGTCGAGGTTGGTCCGCAGCCACGCGGCCGCCTGCTCGAGCGTGTGCGGGCGCGCGCGCATCTGCGCGTAACCCCACGTCGCGAGCAAGGGAGTCGCGAGTGCGATCCCGGCGACGAAGGCCAGGCTCGCGCGCTCCGTGGTGCTGCGCATCACGCGCTGCAGCAGGCGCGCCAGTTCGCTCGCACCGTAGGCCGCGCCGCAGAACAGGAACGGAAGCAGCGGCATCTGGAAGCGTTGCTGGTTCAAGCGGAACAGCCCGATCACCAGGCCGTAGACGAGCGCGAAGCCGAGCACGACCAGCAGATCCTTCGCCCGAGAACGGGTCGGGTCGTCGCTGGGCCGCAGGATCCAAGCGAAGACGCCGAGCGCGCACAGCACGAGTGCGACGGGCTCGTAGAACCACAGCGTCATTCCGAGCAACTCGAAACCGCCGCCGGAGAAGTCCTCGAGCTTGATGGTCTGCCAGGCGAGGTGCACGGTCTCGTGGCGCTGGGTGAACAGCCCGGCTGCACCGGCGAGCAACACGGCGGCCGAGCCCCAGCGCAGCGCGGGACGCGACTTGGGACGCAGCCAGTCGACGAGCACGCCAACCAGACCCACCACGAGGATCAGTCCGGATGCGACCACGCGCAGGAGCGGGCCGCTCGACGGCGCAACCTCGGGCGCCCCCGACGAAGCCGCTGCCTCCGCAGGCGCGTCGACGAACAGGAACGGCCAGAACACGCGGAGCGAGAGCGCGAGCAGCGCGACGACGATCAGCGCGCGCGGCTCGAGCCAGCGCCGCACGCCGAGCGCGCCCTCGCGCAGGAACACGGCGGGCAAAAACGCGAGCACGACTGCAGCCGCGTTCGTGAGGCAACCCAGCGCCAGCGCGAAGCACACGCCGAACAGCGTGAAGTTCAGCGTCGTCGGACGGCGACGGAGCGTGACCGCTGCGGCGACCGCGAATCCGACCAGCGGCGCGACGGCGGCGTGCGGGCGCGCCTGCTGGCCGAACTGCAGGCTCAGCAAGCTCGTCGCCGCGAACGCCGCGGCGAGCAACGCGTTCGCGCGCGACTGGAACAGGCGGCACAACCAATACGTCGCTGGGACGAGCAACACCGAGAGCCACGCGACGACCTTGCGCACCGCCATGTGCAGCGCGCTCGCGGCCCGCAGGTGCTCCTCGAGCGGCGCGTCCGGCGGCGCGGGCCGCACCGATTCGGCGCCGAACAAGATGGCGGTGCGCGCGATGAGGTGCGGATAGATCGAGCTGTAGAAGATCTCCGCATCGCTCGGCTCAGGCTTCGAGAGCGTCTCGACCTGCCCGAGGATGTGCGGGTCGGGCTCCTGCTGGAACGGAAGCGCGAAGTCCAAGCTCGCCAGGCGAACCCACAGCGCCGCCGCGGTCATCAGCGCCACGAGCACGAGCGCGAAGACCTCCGCGCGTTCGGTGCGCGGCCGCGCCTCGGGCGCAGCCGGCGCTTGAGGATCAGAACTCACCCGCTCGTCTTGCCAGAAAGGCCGCAGGGCCGCAAGTCGACTCTCGGCGCGCGAGCACGACTGGCGCTCGTCAGCCGACGCACGCGGCGTTGTCGCGCAGCGCTGCCTGGCCGCGAGCACCCACGCGCGCACGCTTCACCCGCGTCGCGCTCGCGTCCAAGCGGCCGACCCGCGCTTGGCGCGCGCGAGGCGAAAGGCACGGCTAGCGCAGCGAGCGCGCGCCGCCGGCCGGAGCTTTCCCGCCCGCTGGCGCGCCCGGTCGACCACCAGGACCGCCAGCGTCGCGCCGTGGACCACCTGGGCCGCGCTCGAAGGGAGGCGGGCCACGGCGTTCGCCGTCGCGTCCGCGCAGGATCGGCGGTTCGCCCAAGTCGGGGAACAGCCGGTGCAGTTCGTCGTGGAACTGCGGACCCAGCTTGGCGCGCAGCTTCTCGAGCTTCTCCGGCTCGAGCAGTTCGGGGTGCGTACTCAGGAACTCGAGCGCGCGTTCACGAATACGCTCGCCGATCGCGTGCCGGCGTTCGTGCGGAGCGAGTCGAGAGAACTCCACGAACCAACTCGACTCCGGCCGCAGCGCCTCGCGCAGCGCGCGCAACTTCTCGCCGCCGCGCGCCGTTTCGCCGTCGCGCGGGCCGAACCCGTCGCGGCGCACGCCTGGCGGCGGGCCCCCCGGCCCCGCACCGGCGCGTGGCCGCTGTTCATCGCCGCCCGGGCCGACGCGGCCCTCGGGCGGACCGAAGTGTCCGTGCAACGCCCCCCAGCGGCGCATGAACTCCGGCGCGTCCAGTGGAGCGAGTTCGCTCCACTGCGCCTGCGTGATGTGCGGCGGCAGGCCGCGCTGGCTCACCATGCGCTCGACGGACTGGCGCTTGAGGGCCAGCACTTCGCGCACCATCTCGTGCGGCGGGAGTTCGGCGATGCGTTCGACACGCTCGGGAGCGAGATCGAGCTCGCGTCCGAGGCGGCGCAACTCGTGGCGCGAGCGCTCGTGGAGCGTGCGGCCGAAATCGCGCACCAGCTGCTCGCGCTCCGCCGGACCGGCGCGTTCGTAGGCGCTCTTCAGCGGCGGCGGCATCAGCTGCAGCACGTCGCGTTGGTGCTCGAAGAGCCGCTCGACCGCCACTTCGCGCAACACGTCGCGCCGCGCAGGCGGCTCGAGCTGTTCGAACTCGCGGCGCGCCGACTCGGGCAGTTCCTCGAGAGCGCGGCGTTGCACGTTGTGCAGGCGCTCGAGGCGACCGCGCAGGCGCTCGCGCTCCTCGGGCGCCAAACGCTTGAGCTCTTCGTGCCGGCGCTTCAGCTCCTCACGCTGCTCGCGGGTGAGCTGTTTCCAGCGCTCGCGTGCGCCTTCGAGGTCGCCCTTCGCGCTTGCGTCATCCGTACCCGCGGCGCGGTCAACCTTTGTGGTCCCGCCAGCCGTCGCCCCAGCGTCCGCCGGACGCTGCGCACGCGCGAGCGCGGGCGCAGCGCACACGAGCGCGAAGCACACGAACGCGACGCAGGTGCGCCAGACGGCCGAGGGGAGTGTGAAGGGGCGCGCCATCTCAGCCGTTCCTCGGCGTCTTGGCGTTCGCGGGCTGGCTCTCGCCCGACTCGGGCGAGGCCGAATCGACGGTGTCCTGCACGCTCAGGCCGAGCAACGTGTGTTCGTCGATGCCGACCGCTTCGAGGTCGAGCTGCTCGTCCGTGACCAGGTCCCAGGCCTCGAGCAACTCGAGTTGCGCGAGCAGCTCGGCGTCGGGCTCCAACGCGTCGAGCGATTCGACGGGCTGCGCGGGGGCGCGCTCGGGCGCATTCGAACTCTCCGGCTGCGACTGCGTCTGCGCGTTGGGCGCGCTGCGCTCGGCGAACTGCGGACCAGCGCCGCTCGGCGCGAAGTCGCCCTCCGTGCGCGCGCGCCGCACGCTCCAGATCCAAGCGGCGCCGGCGAGCAGCACTGCAACCGCCGCGGCGGCGAGCAGCGGGCGTGCGAAGCGCCAGCGCTCGGGCTGGGGCGTGAGCGAGCGAAGTCCGTGCTCGCGCGCGGCAGCGCGCGAGGCGCGTCTGGAAACGAGAACGGGCTTGGGCGCGCGCTCGGAATCGAGCGAACGCAGCGTGCGCGACGCGAGATCTCCAGGAATCTGCGGCTGCGGGACGCGCTCGAGCAACTTGTCGAGCGCGCGCTCGGCGCGGGCGGCTTCGCGGACGGGCGCGAGGCGCGCAAGCAGGTCGCGCGCCAGCTCGGGCCGCTGGGCTGCGGGGACTCGCTCGAGCAGCTGGTCGAGCTCGCGCTCGCGCGCGGCGAGTTCGCGCGGCGCAACGAGGCGCGCGAGCATTTCGCCCGCGAGCTGCGGCGGCGCGTGGTGCAGCGAGCCGTCGAGCGCGCGGTCGAGCAAGGAATCGAGTTCACGCTCCGGCGCCAGCCGTGCGATCACGCGCCGTGCGAGTTCGGGCGGAAGGCTGGGTCGCGGCAAGCTCGCGAGCAAGTCGTCGAGCGCCTCCTCGGCGTCGAGCAGCTCGCGGCAGTCGGCGCAGGTCAGCACGTGTTCGTGCCAAGCCAGCTCGCTGACGGGGTGCTCGGCGAGCGCCTGCGCCAAGCGCGTACGGAAATCGATGCAGGCCTGGTTCATGTCAGCTCCTGCTGCAAGAACGGCGCGAGGCGCTCGCGCAGGTTCTCCCGTGCGCGGTGCACCATGGACTTGATCGCCTTCTCACTCGAGCGCAGCACCTGCGCGATCTCCGCGTAGGGCATTTCGTCGTACTTGGCCAGGATCAGCGCCATGCGCTGGTTCTCAGGCAGGTCCGCGATCGCGCTGCGCACGGCGCGCACGACGTCGTTGCGCTCCAGCCCCTCGGAAGGAAGTTCCAGCCGCGTGTCGACCACCTCGCGGCGCGGGGCCGAACCGTCGTCGTGCTCGCCCGTGCCGTGGTCGAGCGAGGCGGCGACGGGGCCGGCGCGCTGCGTGCGGTTGACGGCGATGTTGAACGCGATGCGGTACAGCCAGGTCGAAACGCGCGCCGTCGGCTGGTAGCGCTCGCGAGCCCGGATGACGCGCACGAACACGTCCTGCACGAGGTCTTCGCGCTCGGGAACCGGCCCGAGGAAGCGCGTGAAGAGCGCGAACAGCGGCCCGGAATAAGCTTCGACGATGCGGTCGAACGCGGCCTCGTCACCGCGTTGGTAGGCGAGCATCCACTGCACGCCGGCGTCGTCGCTGAACTTGCTTACCAAGGTCGTTGGCGCGCGCTGGAACGCGCCCGCAGGGCTGGAACCCAACACCGCTCGGGTGGTTTCGCGCGGAACTGGAGCCCGGAACGTCGACGCTACACTCCCGGGGAGATGGGGTCCCGAAGTCGTCGCCGGAAGCATCCCGCAGCGGGCCCGTCGGGCGGTTCGGGGCAGTGGAAGGGCCGATTCGGCCCGGCGCGAGCGGTCCGGCCGGCAGACGAGCTCGGCGGCGGCGCGCCGCGGGAGCACCCATGGCGGCCCTAGCGCGCCGGCGCCACAAGAACCTGCGCCTGGCGTACTTCTTGGGCCGCCTCGCGCGCCTGGCGTTGCCGCGCAGCTACTGGAATGCGCGCCGCCGCGCCGCGTTCGAGCGACTGGAACAACTCGACGCGGCTGGGCGGTCCGCGTTGTTAGCACGCGTCGAGCACTACCTGCGCCTGCGCGCCCCGTTCGAGCTGCCGCCTGAGGTCCAACCGCTGCGCTTGTGGCACGCCCGCAGCCAACGCAACTACCACCACGACCTGCTCGAGCTGCTGCGCTACTTCCCCGCCCATCTGCGCGCGGCGTACCGCTTCGGCGACGAAACCGATCCGCCCCCCATCCCGACGCTGGTCAAGGCGCGCGCCATCGGCAACGACACGAACAGCGTGCTGCTCAAGCTCAACCGCGTGCGGCACTTCACCTTCGCGGACGACCGGCGCGCGTTCGAGGCCAAGCGCCCGACCCTCGTGTGGCGCGGGCGCGTCAACCGCCCCCACCGCCGCGAGTTCCTCGAACGCTGGTTCCACCATCCGCTGTGCGACGTCGGCGAGGCGCACCACAGCCCGCGCACGCCGCAGTTCGTCAAGCCCTTCCTGGGCATCGACGAGCAGCTCGAGCACCGCTTCGTGCTTTCGATCGAGGGCCACGACGTCGCCACGAACCTGAAGTGGATCCTGTCCTCGAATTCGCTGTGCTTCATGCGCCGGCCGCGCTTCGAAACCTGGTTCCTCGAGTCGTGGTTGCGTCCGGGCGAGCACTACGTCGAGCTCGCCGAAGACTTCTCCGATCTCGCCGAGAAGGTCGAGCACTACAACGCGCACCCCGCGGACGCGCAGCGGATCCTCGACAACGCGCACGCGTTCGTCGCGCCGTTCCGCGACGAAGCGCAGGAGGAGCTCGTGTCGCTGCTCGTGTTGCAGCGCTACTTCGAGCTTTCCGGGCAAATCGCTCCACTCGATTGGGCGGCGCTGAAGTCGAGGGCGTAACGTGACGACCACCGAGGTCATCCTCGTCGTGACGGTCGTCGTTGCGCTGGACGCGCTGCTCCTGTTCGGCCTCCGGCAGTGGGCGGCGAGCGTGTTCAACGACCTCGCGCGTCACTTTCCGGCGCGTACGCACGGGACCGGCGCGCAGGCGCGCAGCTACCAGGGCATCGCCATCGGAGCACTGAGCTTTGGCGGCTGCTTCACCATCGCGCGCGACGAACAGCATGTGCATTTCGAGCCCATGCGGGTCGCGCGCTGGTTCGGCGCGCGGGCCTTCAGCGTGCCGCTGGACGCGTTGCGCGCGCCGCTCACGCCGCACAAGCGCGGAAGCAGCGTGAAACTCGGGCGTTTCACGCTCAGTGCGCCGCGCTGGGCGCTCGAGCCGCTGGCGGACTCAGCGCGGCGTTGAGCCGCTGCGCACGCGCTCGAACTCGAGCCCGAAGCGCGCCAGGTACTTGCGCAGCCGGTCGGCGTCGTTGGTGGAACTCTTGCGCGCCCGCGAGGCCGAGAACAGCGCGCGGCCGGCCTCGGACAGCGAGCGCGACGCGCGGCAGACGCTCACCACGTCGGCGAGTTGCACGCGGTCGACGCGGTCGAGCGCCGCGACGCCGGCGGGCGGCATCGGCAGTCGGCCGAGTCGCCGTAAGTCACTGTTGAGAAGCCACTTGAGCTACCCAATCCCGATCGACTCCGGGGTCTGGTGCCGGCCGTGCATTAGCTCCGCCGTCCACACGCGTCCGATGCACGGCGCGCCCCGCTCGCAAGGCCGGCGGACCGGGGCGCGCGCGGACAGCGGCGGCACGGGAGCAACTCGCTCTCGGCTCACGGATCCCGCTCGGGATCGGATCCGTGGGGCGGCCACGTCGCGCCCCGCCCGTACCTTTCAACGCCTGTCCAAGCGCGCACCTTCGCCATGCACTCCGACAACGAATCGAACTACGTCCTGCTCGAGCACGAAGGCGCGTCGCCGATCAAGGCCTGGGTGCGCGGCGTGCCCTTCGACGAGGGCTCGCGCCAGCAGCTCGCGAACGTCGCGCGCCTGCCCTTCATCCACAAGTGGGTCGCGGCGATGCCCGACGTGCACTTCGGCATCGGCGCGACGGTCGGCAGCGTGATCCCCACGCACAAGGCCATCATTCCCGCCGCGGTTGGCGTCGACATCGGCTGCGGCATGATGGCGACGCAGACCACGCTCACGGCGAACGATCTGCCCGACGACTTGAAGCAGATGCGCTTCGAGATCGAGCGCGCCGTGCCCCACGGCCGCACGGTGAGCCGCGGCGGGCGCGACAAGGGCTCGTGGCACGACGCGCCCGCGCGCGTCGAACGCGCCTGGAGCGAACTCGAAGACGGCCACGCCGACATCGTGAGCAAGCACCGCGCTGTCAAGAGCGCAAGCACCTACAACCAGCTCGGCACGCTCGGCGGCGGCAACCACTTCATCGAGGTTTGCCTCGACGAAGCGGGCCGCGTGTGGTTCCTGCTGCACTCCGGTTCGCGCGGCATCGGCAACAAGATCGGTTCGTACTTCATCGAGCTGGCGAAGAAGGACATGCAGCGGCACATCGCCAGCCTGCCCCACCGCGATCTGGCGTACTTCGAAGAAGGCGCCGAACACTTCGACGACTACGTCGAGGCGGTTTCGTGGGCCCAGCGCTTCGCGCAGGTCAACCGCGAGCTGATGATGCAGGCCGTGATCGAAGCCGTGCGCGACCTCCCGGGGCTGCCGCGTTTCCAGCACGGGTTCGTGGCGGTGAACTGCCACCACAACTACGTGCAGCGCGAGCGCCACTACGGCGAGGACGTGTTCGTGACCCGCAAGGGCGCGGTGCGCGCTGGCGTCGGCGAACTGGGCATCATTCCCGGCTCGATGGGCGCGTGCTCGTTCATCGTGCGCGGCAAAGGCAACCCCGAGAGCTTCGAGTCCTGCAGCCACGGCGCGGGGCGTGCGCACTCGCGCACGGCGGCTCGCTCGATGTTCTCGATCGACGACCACCGCCGCGCGACGTCGCACGTCGAGTGCCGCAAGGACTCCGACGTGATCGACGAGACGCCGGCGGCGTACAAGCCGATCGACGCGGTGATGGAAGCGCAGAAGGACCTGGTCGACGTCGTGCACACGCTGCGCCAGGTCGTGTGCGTGAAGGGCTGATTTTTCAGCCGTCCTTCTTCCACGGCGCTCGTTCA
>Ga0169931_10003100_pt1 | contig 26620 bp, 26 predicted proteins | sample Kivu_15m_20L_FD_129675 | JGI IMG/M metagenome (GOLD analysis project Ga0169931, IMG submission 129675) | Freshwater microbial communities from Lake Kivu, Western Province, Rwanda to study Microbial Dark Matter (Phase II) - Kivu_15m_20L... | ecosystem: Environmental > Aquatic > Freshwater > Lake...
CGATCTGATTCTCCAGCTCTATTTCGGCGATGGTTACGGGTCCCGCAACGAACTGCTGAGCAGCGCGCACCTGTTGGGCGACGCAGCGACGCTGCGCGATCTGGTCTCCCAACTCGAGACCCGGCTTAGCGCAGCCCTGGAAACCTCCACCACTCGGAAGAAGCCGCGATACAACGCGCACGAGATCACGTCGGCGCTGTCCCTCCTGGCCGAATCCCTGGGCGATCCCGATCTTGCGGTACGGGCCACCTTGCGCTTGAACCCCAACCCGAAGCCGCAACAGCGGAAATCGTTCGCGGAGTCTTACCTGGAAGCCAAGCGCCCGGGCGATGCCCTGATCTGGCTGCAAGACAGTTGGGAAACGCTCGAACACAACCGAATCGAACTACTCGCCACCGCGCTGGAGCAACTCGGCCGCTTCGAAGAAAGCGTGCCGTTGCGACGCGAGATCTTTGCGCAGAGCCTCTCCGACCGTGACTTCGACCTGTGGCTCGCGCATGTGCCCGCGGCCGCGCGTGCAGACGCGCTGGTGCACGCCCGCGCACTCGCTCTTGAACACACCCATCTCGAGGCGGCCGTGAGCGTTCTCCTCAGGGTCAATGACCCTGAGGCTGCAGAAGCAAGGTTGCTGGCCGAGTCCGATCGGATCCACGGTAATTTCGACTTCATCCTTGAGCCGATCGCGTCGGGCCTTCGCCAGCATGGTCGTCTGCGCGGCGAGACCGTGGTGTACCGAGCCATGCTGAAGGCGTTGCTGGATCGTGGACATTCCCGGGCTTACGAGCACGCGGCAGGGTATTGGTCTCGGCTGCTGGAAATCGCCAAGGGCCCGACTGATCTCGCACCTTTGGCGTCGCACGGTGTATTCGAAGCTGAGATCCGCAGTCGCCATGGACGCAAAACGGCGTTCTGGTCACGGGTCAAGGGCAGCAATGCGGCCAGGCACGGCACCTAGGATCACAGACCCCAAACGTAGCGCACCCTCAATGACCACCTCTCGAACCCGCGCCCTGCCCCTCCCGCCCCGATGAGTCCCTGCACGTTTGCCCTGACCCCGCATGGCCGCCTCATCGCGGTGCCCGTGCCAGACGCCCCGGCCCTGCCTGGGGCACTCGCTGAACGCCTCCTCGCGGACAGCAACCTCCCGCCGGGTCGACTTCTGCTGGGTCTGGGTATTGAACAGGCGGGCGTCCCACTGCCACCTGTGGTCGCCTGGTGGCGCGATCTCGCGGTTCGCTACCTGACCGCGCTGTGCACCCTGCCCGAGGCAGCCGAACAGCGCGCAGGACGCGTGCCTGTGCCTGAGGCGGCCGAGTTGCAGGCTTTGGCTTGGTCCGTACCGCCGATGGACGGGGCGGAGTACTTGACGGTCGAGGTACTCGCGCAGCACTGGCAGGAACTCGACGCCACCTTGCATGCGGCCCTCCAGGACTCGGAGCTGCCGCTTGCGGCCTTTCTCAAGGCGCGCAACCCGGCCTGGAACCTCGTCGGCCGCGTCCATCTGCATCTGGCTGAAAACCGCAAGGATGCGAACTTTCCCTTTGCGTTTCTCGCCACCTACACGACCCGTCTGTCGGCGCAGGGCAAGGCGCAGCACCGACCGCTGGGCGAAGCCTTGCGGGAGTATGCAGCGGCTGACGACAAGGAGCGGCTTCTCGCACTGCTTGCTCCGCTGCAGCGGGCCGCTGAGATCTGCCCTTGGCTCAAGGACTTGATAGACCGGCGCGAGATCTTCCAGCCGCTTCGTTTCAATGTGGACGATGCGCTGACAGCGCTTCAGGATGTGCCCCGACTCGAGCAGGCCGGTGTGGTCGTCCGCCTGCCGGCCCAGTGGCGGGCCAATCGCCCTGCACGCGCCACGGTCAGTGCATCGGTCGGCGCGCGCCCACCTTCGCGGGTCGGGCAGGAAGCCCTGCTCGACTTTCAGGCGTCGGTGTGCATCGATGGCGAGCCGCTGACCGATGCCGAAGTCAAGACGCTGCTCGCTGACAGTCGCGGATTGGTGTTCATCCGGGGCCAGTGGGTTCAGGTCGACCCGGAGCGACTGCAACAGACGCTCAGCCAGTTTCAGCGCGTGGAGCGACTGGCGAGCGCGCAGGGGCTGGGCTTTTTCGATGCCATGCGCCTGCTGGCCGGTGCGAGTGCCACCGTCGGTGGGCGGGAGGTGGCGGCCAGCCACGAATGGGCCCAGGTCAATGCCGGCCCCTGGCTCGCCGAGACGCTCGCTGCCTTGCGTGGGCCGGAGGGTCTTGCGGCAGTCGATGCAGGCCCCGAGTTGCGCGCGAGCCTGCGACCCTACCAGCAGCACGGGCTGCGCTGGCTGCACCTGTTGTCAAGCTTGCGTCTGGGTGCCTGCCTCGCCGATGACATGGGCCTGGGCAAGACGATGCAGGTGCTGGCACTTCTGTTGGTGCGCAAGCGCGCAGAAGGCCCTGCCCCCAGTCTTCTGGTCGCACCCGCATCGCTGCTTGCCAACTGGGCTCAAGAAGCAGCGCGCTTCGCGCCGGGTCTGCGCGTCCTGGTGGCGCACACCTCCGCGATACCGGCGAAGGTCTTGGGCACATTGCCTGCTGAGCAGGTGAGACAAAGCGATCTGGTGATCACGAGCTACGGCTCGGTGCAGCGCCTCGCCTGGATCCGCGAGACGAGCTGGCGACTGGCGATCCTGGACGAGGCGCAAGCCATCAAGAACCCCGGCACCCTTCAGACCAAGGCCGTCAAACGGCTCAGCGCCGGCTCGCGCATTGCACTGACCGGCACGCCCATCGAGAACCGCCTGAGCGACCTGTGGAGCATTTTCGATTTCGTGAACCCGGGGCTCCTGGGCGGGTCCCAGGCCTTCGCCGGATTCACCCGCCGCCTGGCCGACAGTCCGGGCGGCTATCAGCCGCTACGGCGATTGGTGCAGCCCTACATCCTGCGCCGCCTCAAGACCGACAAGACGGTGATCAGCGATTTGCCGGACAAGACCGAACAGAACGCGTACTGCAGCCTGTCTCGCAAGCAGGCTGCGCTCTACCAGGAGGCGGTGGACGAATTGACACGGGCCCTGCAGAAGGGGGTTGAAGGTGTCGAACGCAAGGGCCTGGTGCTTGCGTTTCTGACTCGATTCAAGCAAATCTGCAACCACCCGTCGCAATGGCTGGGTGATGGGGACTGGGCTGAGCCGGACAGCGGCAAACTGGCCCGGCTGCGTGAGCTGAGCGAGGTCGTGGCTGCCAAGCAGGAAAAGATGTTGGTGTTCAGCCAGTATGCCGAGGTCGCAGCGCCGCTCGCGGCCTTCCTGGGTTCGATCTTCGGACGCGAGGGGTGTGTGCTGACGGGTGACACGACCGTCAAGCGTCGTCAGGAGCTCGTGACCCGTTTCGAGATGGATGAGTCGCTCGGCTTCTTCGTGCTGTCCTTGAAGGCAGGCGGATCGGGGCTCAACCTCACCGCCGCCTCGCACGTCGTACACTTCGACCGCTGGTGGAATCCAGCTGTGGAGGATCAGGCCACCGACCGCGCCTTTCGGATCGGCCAGAAACGAAACGTGCTGGTCCACAAGTTTGTCTGCCGGGGCACCGTCGAAGAGAGAATAGACCATATGATCCACGACAAGCGACAACTGGCCGCTGAGCTGCTCGACGCCGCCGGTCCGGAAGTCCGCCTGACTGAGCTGAGCGATGCCGAGCTCCTGCGTCTGGTCCGCCTGGACCTTGCAACCGCTACCGGGGAGGCCTAGCCATGTTCGGTCGATGGGGGCGTTATGTTCCGGTCAGCCAACGGCGTCGCCAGGCTGAGCTCGAGCGGGATCGCCAAGCGAAAATAGGAGAGAGCGCTTCGCCGGTCATCCTCACGGGCCGCACCATCGCGAGAACCCCCTGGGGTACGGCGTGGTGCGCCGCTATCGAAAGCTTCAGCGACTACGGCAACCGTCTGCCGCGCGGCCGCACCTATGTACGAAACGGCTCGGTGATCGATCTGCAGATCACCCCAGGCCAGGTCGTGGCGCATGTCAGCGGGTCAAGGATCTACCGCACCACCATTACCGTTGCGCCGATCGCAGGGCCCGTCTGGCAAAAGATTGTCCGCGACTGCGCGGGGGCCATCGACTCGCTGGTGGAGTTGTTGCAGGGGCGATTCTCCAAGGCCGTGATGCTGCGAATGTGCCGCGAGAAAGATGGGCTGTTTCCCGAATCCAGGCAAATCCGCTTCGACTGCTCGTGCCCGGATGGCGCCTACATGTGCAAGCATGTTGCAGCCGTGCTGTATGGCGTGGGCGCGCGCTTGGACGCGCAGCCTGAACTGTTGTTCATTCTTCGCCAGGTCAATGTCGCCGACCTGCTGGTCAATGCGGGCACCCGCGTCGAGACCTCGCCGGCGGAGGGCGAGCGCGTTCTGGCCGAAGACGACCTGAGCGCGCTCTTCGGCCTGGAGTTGGACCCCGGCACGGTGCCCGACGAGCCTCCGCCGCCTGTCAAGACCGCCGCGCGCGAGGCCCCTGCGCCGAAGGCTCCTGCGAAAGCACCGACCCGAGTGTCGCCCTCGGAGCCAGCCCCTGCACCGGCCAAAGCACCCACCCCTGCACCGGCGAAAGCACCCACACCGGCACCGGCGAAAGCACCCGCCGCGGCACCGGCGAAAGCACCTGCCCGATCGGCGAAACGGGGTCGTCGCTATCCTCTCGTCGAACTGCTGGAAGCCTTGAATGAGGCGGGCTGGATCGACAATGCCAGGGGACGCGCGGCGACCGGCTTGGACGAATACGACGTGCGGCGCCTGCTGAAGCAACTCGTCGCCGACGGTCACGCCCGTGTCGAGGGTGAGAGGCGCAGCACGCGGTATGTCGCGGTCGGACAGCCTCGCAAAAATTAAGCTTGTCCGCCGATTTCACCGCACCCACCGGAAAGGGCCTTCATGCAAACCTACGCAAACCTCAGCGATTTTCGCCAGCTGATTGGCCAAGAAATCGGCGTGAGCGACTGGATCGTCATCGATCAGGACCGAATCGACCGGTTTGCCGATGCCACTAACGATTTGCAGTGGATTCACACCGATGTTGAGCGCTCGGCGCGAGGGCCCTACGGCACGACGATTGCGCATGGCTTCCTGACGCTTTCTCTTCTACCGGCCTTCTTGCAATCGGCACTTTCGATTGGCGATGTAAAGATGAGCGTCAACTACGGTCTGAACAAGGTTCGATTTCCTGCCCCTGTACCGTCGGGCAGCAGGCTGCGCGCCCGATTCAGACTGCTCGAATACGGTGAACTCCCGCAGGGCGCGGCGCAACTCGTCATCGAGGCCAGCGTCGAGCGAGAAGGCACTGCGCGGCCGGTTTGTGTGGCTGAACAGGTGAGTCGGCGTTACCCTTGAACGGTACCTGTGCTTTCCAGTTGGCCTCGCGCCGACCAGAAAAACCGACCCACGACCCTTCAGGCAGGCCCTCAATTTGCCTGGGTGCGCCAGTCATCGACGGCTCGAGAGGCGCCGCTAGGGCTTGCTGGGTTGATCGAGCGAGGCCAGCAATTCCCGTTTGAGAATCTTGCCACTCAGCGTCATCGGAAACGCACTCATGCTGATGACCCGTGCCGGGCGCTTGTACGGTGCCAGATGCTCGACCACATGCGTCTGTATGTGATCAGCACTCGGGGGCGCGCTCCCCGCCAGGATTTCGATGAAAGCCACGACTTCCTCATTGCCATCTGCGGCCGGCCGACCCACCGCTGCGCTGCGCGAAACGCCAGGAAGATCGTTCAAGACGCGTTCAACCTCAGCGGGGTAGACGTTGAAGCCAGACCGGATGATCATTTCCTTGAGACGCCCAACCACATGCAGCGCACCCGAGGCGTCGACGCGGCCGAGATCTCCGCTGGCGTACCAGCCACCGGGCCGCATGACCGCCGCAGTGGCCGCGTCGTTCCTAAAGTACCCTGGCATCAAGCCAATGCCCCGCATCCATATTTCGCCAATTTCGCCGTGCCGGGCATCGTTGCCGTCGGAGGCTACGATTCGCAGTTCGCCTCCAGGGGTCAGATAGCCGGCGGCGGTGTCGTCTCGCCATTCGTCGAGGCGCGGCAGGCACAAGGCACCCGCGTACTCGGAGAGTCCGTATCCGTGATGCAGCGGACGCTCGAAGCGCAGCTCAATCGCTCGCTTGAGGCCGAGATCAAGGGGTGCAGCACCCGCGTAAAGGTAACGAAGCGCGGGAGCCTGTGGATACGTGATGCCCTGGGCATCGAGGTGCGAAAGCAGTCGGGAGAACATTGCAGGCGGCCCTTGAAGTTGGGACAGTTCCAACTCGGCGAGCGCGTGCAACACCTCCGCAGGTTCAAAACGGGCACGCATGAGCAGCGCCGACCCCGCATGCAGCGACGCGGCCAACACCGTAGCGAGGCCAAAGATGTGGGTCATCGGAATGCAGGCATATGATCGGTCCAGGGGTCCAAGCCCCCGGGAGTGCGCGGAGACCGAGGCAAAATGAGCCAGTCCTGCGTGTGAGACCATCACGCCCTTGGCCTCGCCGGTGGTCCCAGAGGTGAAGATCATCGCGGCGACCGAATCGGCCAACTCCCCCTCTACCGATTGCGCGTCATTTCGAGTCGCGCTGCGTGCCAAGCCGGGAACGGCACTCGGGACCGCATCAGCCTCTCGAGCATGCGCGTTGGCCGCTTCGGATACCCCGGTCGTGAAGTAGCTGACTCGCGCATCTGCCATGCGGGCGAGCGCCGCCACCTCGCCGCGCGATGCGCGCGCATTGGCACCACACGACCATGCACCGATGCGGCTGGTGGCGATCACGAGCGCGACATGGGCGGCGCTGTTCTCCGCAACCGTCAGCACGCGGTCACCGCGGCGGACACCGGATGCACGCAATTCCTCGGCGAGGCAGTCAACCCATCCAGCAAGGTCGCGCAGCGTCAGGCTCTCATGCACACCCATCAGAAAAACCCGGTCCGGGTCAGTCCTCAGTCTATGATCAAACAGATCGTGCAGCTTTGTGGACGAGCCTGTGCCGAAAGGCGAAAACCGAGCGAGCGCCCGGTCCGAGTCAGTGCCTGGGGGCAGCGGTGCCGCCGCCCTGAGTCGGGATGGGCTCACTGTCGAGGAATGGTCTTCGCGACCGGTCCCCAGAGGGCCAGCTCCTGTGCCGTGCGTTCGGCCAGTTGCTGCGGCGAACCGACCCACAGGTCGTAACCCTGTTCAATGTACCGAGCCTTGAGGTCCTCGCTCGCGAGGGCCTTGCGCGTGGCCTCGTTGAGTCGAAGGACCATCTCCGACGGTAGACGCGCAGGGCCGAACAGCGCGAACCATCCGCCCACTTCGAGGTCGGGAACGCCCGCTTCCCGCATGGTGGCGACTTGGGGCATCGACGGATTGCGCGCGGGCGAGCTGACAGCGAGCGCACGTACGCGACCACTCGCAACATGATTTCGGGCACTGCCAACAATATCGAACATCATGTTGATCTGGCCACCGATCACGTCAGTCATCGCGGGAGCGTTACCCCGGTAGGGTACGTGACGCAATTGGGTACCGGTTCGCAAGGCGAGCAACTCACCACTGAGATGATTCGATGCGCCGATCCCGGCCGAGCCGTAGGTCAACTTGCCCGGATTGGCTCGAGCATACGCGAGCAGTTCCTCGACTGTCTTGAAAGGCTGCTGGTTGTTGACCACGAGTACGTTGGCGTAACTCACGACGGGTGCGACCGGAGAAAGGTCCTTGATCGGATCAAACGGCATCGCGGTCAGCACATGGGGACTGATCGTGAGCGTAGGGCTGGCCGCAAAAAACAACAACATCCCATTCGGTGGTGCCTTTGCCACTGAATCACCGCCGATTGCACCGCCTGCACCGGGACGGTTATCCACGACCACCGGCAGACCGATCTCGCGCGAAAAATGCGGCGCAAACTGCCTCGCCGCGGCGTCGACAGGCCCACCTGCAGCGTAGCCCACCACGAGTCGCACCGTGCTTCCGGCCGGCGGCAGGGCTTGGGCGAGCGCAGTCGTGACGGTCAGCGGGACGGCATGAATCAGCATTCCGACAACCGCCCAAGACAGCAAGCGATATCGAATCGCTGATGGCTGACGCTGCACGGGATTTGTGTTTCTCATCGACGGTCTCCTCGGCATGTTTTGATAGGAACCGGATCACGCATCCGGTTGGATCAAGGTCCAGCGCGGCGACACTGATCCTGGTTGCGAGAATATCACCGTCGGGGCGGGGTCCGAATCAAGGACCGCAGATAAGTTACGCGCCGAGTTACGTCAGAAAGCCAAGGGTCGCCCCCTACACGGGATCCCAACTGAAGACGTCAGCGGATCGATCCAGCGGGTAGAAACTCGCCTGCAAGGCGGGCAGCGCATGCGAGGCCACGGTTTGGGGGGTCCATCCCTCGCCGGAATGCACCGAACGCACCGGCCGAGGCTGGCTCATCAGAAAAACCTCATTGTTGCGAACCGCAAAGATCTGTCCCGTCACGTCTCGCCCTGAGTCGGCAGCCAGGGCAACCGCAAGCGGGGCGATCTTGGCTGGCGTCATTTGCATCATTCGCTTAACACGCGCCTGCTGCTCGGGCGTATCAGTCGGTATGGCGCCAATCATGCGGCTCCATGCAAAGGGAGAAATGCAGTTCGATCGGACATTGAATCGCTGCATGTCAAGTGCAATCGACTTGGAAAGCGCGGCCACCCCCATTTTTGCTGCTGCGTAATTCGCCTGGCCGAAATTGCCCACCAGTCCAGAAGTGGAGGTCATGTGTACAAAGACGCCCGACCCCTGGTCCTTGAAGTACGGGGCGGCGGAACGACTGACATGGAAGGTGCCGTACAGGTGCACCTTGATCACCGCGTCCCACTCCTCCGGATTCATCTTGTGAAAAATGCGGTCTCTGAGGATGCCCGCGTTGTTGACGACCACATCGATCCGACCGAAAACCTCCACTGCCGTGCGTACGATCCGTGCTGCGCCGGCCGGGTCGGCCACACTGTCGGTATTGGCGACGGCCTGACCGCCCATCGCTGTAATTTCCTCGACCACCTGCTGAGCGGGCCCGGCATCGGCGCCCTCGCCGTTCACCGAAGCGCCAATGTCGTTGACGAGCACCCTGGCGCCCTCCTTTGCCATTGCGAGCGCAATCGCGCGGCCAATGCCGCCCCCAGCGCCCGTGACGAGCACCACCTTGTCTTCGACCATGCCCCGCTGACTCATCTGTTTTCCCCTCCTGCGTTTTGGACAAGCAGTGTTCCCGGTCCTCCATGGCCGCATGCTGCGACGGCTCGACGGCGACCGGACCCGTCGGGCTCAGAGGCGTGGCAAACGCGCAGTGAGCTCAGCCTTGACGACCTTGCCCAGCGTGTTGCGGGGCAGGTCGTCGACCGTGAAGATCGCGCGGGGCACCTTGTACGGCGCCAGTTGCGCAGCGCAATACTGGCGCAGTGCATCAGGATTGATCTGCCCGCGTACCACCACGAATGCGGCGACCTCCTCATTGAACTCGGCGCTCGGCCATCCGACCACCGCGGCGTCGATTACCAAAGGGTCGGATGCAAGCAGCACGGCTTCGACCTCCTGCGGATAGATGTTGATTCCCCCGCGGATGATCATGTCCTTGGCTCGGCCCTTCAGGTAGAGAAAGCCCTCGTCGTCCAGGCAGCCCAGATCACCCGGATAGAACCAACCCTCGTGAAACGCCTCCAGACTCGCCTCAGGGTCCTGGTAAAACGCATCGGCCACCGCTGCCCCCTGGTAGCGGATGCGCCCCACCGCGCCGGCGGGGAGCACCTGATGCTCACCGTCAACCACCTGAACGTTGACACCAAACACGGCCCGGCCGACCGAGCCCGGATGCGCGTCCTGATCATCCGCCCCGAGCACTGTAATGCCTCCGCCTTCAGTGGAACTGTAGAACTCGACAAAATTGGCACAGATGCGTTCACGGATCTGGGGACGCTCTTGCGCCGACAGCGCGGAGCCCGACGAAATCAAGACCTTGAGTGCTTGAAAAGGCAACAGCTCCGAGGCGTCGCTCGCAAGCAGGCGCCTGAGCAGCGTTGGCACAAGAAAGAGCACCGAGGCGCGAGTGCGGGACACCTCGGCTGCCAGCGCGGACGGCTGATACGGGGGAGGAAACAATACGACCGTGCCCCCGACATAGTGGGTCGACATGCTGAATGACCGACCGCCACCAAAATAGAGCGGCGTCGCATTCAGATAGATTTCGCGGCTACCAAAGCCGAGATCGACCCAGTGCGTCCAGAATCGCGACATGAACCGACGATGCGACATCAGGGGCCCTTTTGGACGCCCGGTGGTGCCCGAGGACAGCGACAGCACCAGACCGCGATCACCATCCGGGAACTCTCGATCGATCGATGTTCCAGACAAGGACTCGGCCCAGTCGGAATCGGCCTCGATGCATCGGGTGCCTTCGAAACCGGCACCCGGTTCGACCATCACGCAGGCTGGCTGAAAATGCTCGACCAGGCGGGCTTTTTCGGCAGCACTCCACCGACAATCCATGGGCAGGATCACTGCGCCCGCACGCGCCACTGCCCAAAGCATCAGAAGATGCTCGATCGTGTCGCCCAAGGCGATCCCGACGATCCCGGCGGGCTCGATGCCAAGATCCATCAGGCGCGCCGCACGCTGCCGGACTGCGCGGTCGAGGCTGCGGTAGTCGATGACCGTTTCGCCCTGGACCACAGCAGGATGCGAGGGACGATGTCGGGCATGCAGCGCGATCTGATCCGCAATATTGCGGAGGACGCCTCCGGGTGCTTCCATAGCCAGACCTCCTGAGTCAGCTCGCCCGGCGTTGGCCCTGTGCGTCGAGCCCGTAGATCCGCAGGACGTTCTCGCGCAACAGTTTCCTGCGTGCTGCGGGTCTCAGGCCAAGCGCCTCGATCTGGTCTCGGGTTTTCTCGAAATCCAGAATCGGGAAATCGGTGCCGAAGATCACCTTGTCCTGGCCATAGGTGTTGATGTAGTGGACGAATGACGCCGGCCAATAGCGCGGAGCATGAGCGTCACTGCCGATGTAGACATTGCGGTGCTTCCAGGCCATCGCGATCATCTCATCGGTCCAGGGAATGCCGACGTGGATGCCGATCAGCTTGAGTTCAGGAAAATCACAGGCCACTGCGTCCAGCGTGATCGGTCGGCCGACGCTGCGAATCGGATGGCTCGGGTCATAGATCATCGATTGACCCACCTGGAGTTGCACCGGGATGTCGAGCTCCACGCACTTGGCATAGAACGGATACCAGCGGGCATGGTCTGGCGCGAGTTCAAACCAATGCGGATAGAAGTGCGCGCCGATGAATCCGTAGGCGCGCACCGCCTGCTCGAGCGCGCGCACCCCTTTCATCCCCTCAGTGGGATCAAGACCCGCGATGCCGTAAAAACGATCCGGATGGCGCTCGATTGCATCGGCCACCATGCTGTAGGGGATGTGATAGCTCGCGCGATGGCCGGCGGGACCGACCTTGGTCGCAATCAGAAATGCCCGTTCGATACCGGCTGCATCCATGCGGCGCAACTTTTCCTCGATGGTGATGCCGGCGAGCGTCTGGTCGCCCACCCGCATCTTGCCGCCGAAGAACTCATCCCGGTTAGGGCGGATCGCGATCGATTCAGGGGTCCAGATGTTGACCACGGCATCGATTGCGGCCAAGTCATGAGTGCGCATCCCGCTCCCAACCCTTATCGGCTCAACCATCAATTGACGTTGGCGGCGCGAATGGCATCCGCCCAGCGGGCCAGATCAGCCTTGATCTTGTCGGCAAACTGCTGCGGGGTGGTGCCTTCGGGATCATTGCCATTGGTGATCATTCGTTCGCTGACCTCGGGTTGCCTCAGTATCGCGGCAACTTCTCTGTAGAGCATGTTGACGATCTCGGGCGGCGTGCCGGCCGGCGCCAGCAATCCGTACCAGGAGTTGATCTCGAAGTTGGGTAGGAGTTCATGGACAGTAGGCAGGTCCGGGAACACTGCCGGGCGCTTGAGCGTGGTGGTCGCGAGCGCACGCAGCCTGCCCTCCTTGATCAGCGGCATTGCACCCGCGATGTTGACAAAGGCTGAAGTGATTGATCCGCCCACCAGATCGGTATTGATCGGCGCCGAGCCCTTGTAGGGCACATGGACCATTTCGGTGCCGATCATCCGTGCGACGGTCGCACCGGCAATGTGGGTGGTGCTGCCCGGCCCCACCGATCCGTAGGAAACCTTGCCCGGATTGGCTTTGGCGTAATCCAGAAATTCCTTGAGGGTCTTGGCCTGAAAATCGGCCCGCACCACGAGTACCGTCGCGCCGGAGGCCACCTGGGTGATCGGTGCAAAATCCTTCAGGGTGTCATACGGGGGTTTTTGCGCCATGCCCGGGCTGATCGCGATCGGCCCGACGTGACCGAACAACAGTGTGTAGCCATCGGGCTTGGCCCGGGCGACGAAGTTCGACCCTATGGTGCCGTTGGCGCCGGCCCTGGTTTCGATCACAAAGGGCTGTCCGAGGCGCTGCGTCAGTCGCTCGGCAATGGGACGAATCAGCGCCTCGGCCGGACCGCCTGCAGTCCAGGGGTTGACGATCGTTACCGTGCGGTTGGGGTAGTTGGACTGGGCCTGTACAAGCCCCGATGCGAACACCGCGCCGATCGCGGCAAATTTGATGAAACTGGATCGTCTGCTCATGGGTGTGCTCTCCTGGGGTCGCCTCACAGCCGTGCGTCGACATGCGCATGCAAACTGCCAGACGAAACATGGAACTGCGTGTTCAATCAGCGCGGACTTTGCTCGAACAGCCCGGACCTGTCAATCAAGCGCTCCCGGTCCGCAGCGGCCCCGATCCGATTGGCTCAAGCGCGCAGCCCGAGACGATCCACGACCGCGGCAAATGCGCCCTGGGGCTGCATCACTGACTTGCCGCGTCGGGCGTAGCCCCGTATCCTGAGACAATGAAAGCCATCGAACGCTCGACATTTACCGACGCGATGCGCCACATCGCGACGCCCGTTTCCGTGATCACGACCGATGGCCCCGGCGGGCGCTTTGGGGTGACAGTCAGTTCGGTCTGTACGGCTTCAGCAGACCCTCCGCAGATGCTCGCCTGCATCCATCTGGCCGGGCCGACTCCCGCAGCGCTGCGTGAAAACGGGGTATTCACAGTCAATATGCTGGGCTCGCGTCACGGGCATGTCGCCGATAGCTTCGCCGGACGCATTGCCCGTTGGCGGGCCGATCGCTTCGCCTGTGATCAGTGGGACGTTCTCGTGACCGGCTCGCCTTGTTTGCACGATGGACTGGTTGTTCTTGACTGCCGGCTTGTATCAGAGCTCGTGATCAGCACCCATGTCGCTTTCGTCGGGGAAGTGGTCGGTCTGCGCAAGGCAGCCGGTCTTCCCATGCTCTACGCCAATCAGGGATACAGCAGGCCCCATGACCCGCTCTCGGTTCAAGACCCTGAGTTCACTCTTTGACCCAGGAAGGAGTCGTCCGATGACCTTCTCGATCCTCGCGCGATGCCATGAGACCGGAGCCTTCGGTGTTGCGGTGACCTCGTCTTCCATTGCGGTCGCCAGTCGCTGCGGGCGCTGGGCGCAGGCCGGGGTCGGCGCAGTTGCCACACAGAACATCACCGATCCTGCGCTCGGCGCGATCGGGCTGGACCTTCTGGCCCGTGGCTACGATGCGCAGGCGACCCTGAATTCGATGCTCGGTGCGAGTTCGCATTCAGAGTTCCGGCAATTGGCTGTACTCGACGCTTATGGACGCAGTGCGTATCACCGAGGTCGACATACGCTGGGCATTCATGCGATGGCGTCCCGTCCGGGCTGCGTGGCGTGTGGCAACCTGCTCGCCAACGATGCCGTCCCCGAGGCCATGGTGGCCGCCTTCGAAGCTCAGCCTCAAGCAGATTTTGCAGAGCGCGTGTTGAGCGCGCTCGAGGCCGGTCTTGCCGCAGGCGGAGAGACCGCCCCGGTGAATGCGGCCGGACTCTGGATCGTTGAGCGCTTGCGCTGGCCGGTGATCGACCTCAGGGTCGACTGGCAGGAGGAGCCTATCGCTGAATTGCGACGCATCTTTGAGGTCTACCGGCCCCAAAAGGACGACTACGTGCTGCGCGCCATCGATCCGGCCCGTGCCCCAGGTTTTGCATCCGCAGGAGACTGTCCATGAAATCACCCGCCGCAGTCTGGTTCATCAATGGCCCCAATGCAAACCTCTATGGCCTGACCAGCGTCGGCGTCTACGGCAACGAAACCTTCGCCGACCTGCAAAGCCGATGTGAACGTCGGGCCCTGGAGGAGCATCTCGAACTGGTATTTCGTCAATCCAATCACGAAGGTGTGATCATCGATTGGATTCAGGAAGCGATGTCCCGATCGCAGGCGCTGATCATCAACGCCGCAGGGCTGACCTACACATCCATTTCGATCCTCGACGCTTTACTCGCTTACGGCCAGGGCGGCCGGCCGGTCATCGAAGTGCACATGAGCAACATCCATCGTCGCGAACCCTTCCGAGACCATTCCTATATGTCCAAGGGTGCTACCGGCATCATCGCCGGATTCGGCTCCGAAGGCTATGAGTTGGCGATCACCGCTGCGCGCAGATTGATCGACCGCAACGCGTTGGCCGCCGGCTGAGCATCGTGGCCAACACGCTCCTTTTTTACAGTCAGTACGATGATGCAGCGCTTTGGGAGCGCTGTCTCCGAGAGGCCGATCCTTCGATCGAGATGCGGATCTGGCCCGACATCGGCCCGCCCGAGGAGATCAATGCTGCGCTGGTCTGGAAACCGCCTGCAGGCGCCCTCGCCCAGTTGCCCCGGCTCAGGCTCATCATCAATCTGGGGGCGGGCGTCGACCACATCGTCGCAGACCAGACCCTGCCCGAAGGCGTTCCAATTGCTCGGATCGTCGACCCTGAAATGAATCGGATGATGGCGCAATTTGTGCTGTTGGCCGCGTTGCGCCACCACAGAAATTTCGGCGCATTCGAGCGTGCCCGCTCTCAACGCCGCTGGGATTACATCCATCCAAAGCGCACATCCGAGCGAGTCATAGGGATCATGGGGCTTGGCAACCTCGGTGCTGCCTCGGCAGAAGAGTTGGTCAGACAGGGATTCCAGGTTCGGGGCTGGTCGCGTACGCCAAAGTCGTTGCGCGGAGTCGAGACATTCCACGGGGTCGAGCAACAATATCGATTCCTGTCGGCTTGCGAGATCCTCGTGTTGATGCTGCCGCTCACCGCTGAGACCGCAGGCGTCATGGATGCACGGGCACTATCGGCTCTTCCGAGGGGAGCTAGCGTGATCAACGTCGGGCGCGGTCAACTGGTCGACGACGACGCGATGCTCGCGGCACTGGACAGCGGCCAGATCGCCGAGGCCACGCTTGATGTCTTCCACGCCGAACCCTTGCCACCGGATCATGGTTACTGGGATCGATCTCAGGTGCTGATCACGCCGCACCTCGCATCGATCGCCATCCCGCAATCCGCCGCGTTCCAGATCGCCGACAACCTCAGCAGACTTTCATCTGGCCTGCCGCTCCTCAATCTGGTCGACCGCCAGCGCGGCTACTGATTGCGAGTCTGCACTGGCATCAGGCTTATTGCCCCATTGGCGAAATACCGTTCGAGATATTCCCGAAATCGTTCCACCGAAGGTCGAGCGGTCACCCTCTTCGACCGAACCGCCACGATCAGGGTCTTGGGCATGTTTTCTTCTATGCGCAACGCTACCAGTTTGCTGCCGTCGTAGGTTGGCAGGGCGGGCATCGCATTCAGAATGGAGAAGCCCAGGCCCCGGCCCACATAAGCCCTCACCATCTCGTAGGAGCGAGTCCGGTGAACAACGTGAGGCTCGAGATTGACGCTGCGAAACAGCCCGATGAAATAGTCACGAGTGATCGGCAGATCGAGCAGCACCATGGGATCCGACGCGATCTCGCGAAGGGACACGCACTTGCGCCTGGCGAACCGGTGCTCAATCGAAACCACCAGCCGAGGGGGCAGTTCGGCCAAAAGATCGGTGGAGAACTCCTCGGACAGACCGTACATGTAGGTGAGTGCGAGATCGATCTGCCCGGCCCTCACCTTTTCAAGCAATTCTTCCTGGTGGCCCTCCTCATGGCGGAGATTGATGGCAGGAAACTCGGTCGCGAAATCGGCGAGCAGTCTCGGCATCAGAAAGGGGGCCAGCGTCTGAAAACAGCCTACCCGCAGCATGCCGGCCTCTGCCTGACCCAGACTGGCCCCGAAACGCTCGACCTCCGCAACATGCGCGAGCAGATTGCGAACCTGCACCAGGAAGCGGTCGCCCGCTACCGTCAGCGCAAGTCCCCGGCCTGGATGACGAATGAACAACTGAGCATTCACAAGACTCTCGAGCTCGGCGATCGAAGCGGAAAGTGACGGTTGAGAGACGTGCAGCGCAGCCGAGGCGGCAGTCAGACCGCCGCACTCAGCCGTGGCGACGAAATGTCTCAGCAATCGCATGGAAAGGGCCACTCGAAGTCTCCCGAACGATCCAGGGCAGGAGATGGCAGGTATAGGACAAACCGATACAGTTCGTCAATAAAAAGTATTTTACCTAATGGATTGATGGTCCCTAGACTGAATTCGAGCAGACCCGGAATAGTCGCCTTTTTCTGCACTCCCCGGGTTTTTTGGACGCACATTCAGGAGAACCATCATGCTACGCACCGGTCAGCAGTATCGCGACGGTCTGAGAGACGGACGCGAGGTATGGATTGATGGGGAAAAGGTCAAGGACGTCACGACCCACCCCGCTTTCAAGCCCATCGTCGATGTCAAGGCGCGCATGTATGACATCCAGTTCGATTCGGCGTATCCCAGCGACATGTTCTCCTACCAGGATGGGGACGAGCGCAGTGCGACCTTGCTGCGCCGGCCGACCGATCGGGACCACTGGTGGGAGAAATGGCATGCCTGCGATGCGTTCATGAATGACATCGGCGGGGTCGTCACGCGTGTTGGCGACGAGACTATAGGCGAGATGTGGTCCCTGTTTGATGGTCGCGCGGTGTTGAACAAGATCGATCCTCGCTTTGCGGCCAACATCGACCACCATATTGAGCGGGTACTGCGTCAGGACCTCTTCCATGTGTCGGCAAATACCGATCCAAAGGGCGACCGCTCCAAACGCCCGCAGGATCAGGATCCCGACATGATGGTGCACGTCGTCAAGGAGACGGATGCCGGCATCATCATTCGAGGCGCGAAATACGAGACCGCAGCGGCTTACGCCGATCAGGCCTTCCTCAAGCCAACGGTCGGAGCGTGGTCTGACGAGAAACTCTCCGACTATGCGGTTGGCTGCATCGTCAAGATGGGCGCTCCGGGGGTCAAGCACATTTGCCGCTCCGGCTTTGCTGGACGCGGCTCGCGGGAAGACTATCCGCTGTCGAACCGCTTCGACGAGGTCGATACTTTGATGGTTCTCGACAATGTGCTGATCCCCTGGGAGGACGTTTTCTTCTATCGGTACACCGAAGGTGCGCGTTACATCCGTTCGACCCTGCACCGCTACTCGGCCTTTCCTTATGTTCTGCGCCTGCTCTACAACGCCGACATGATGATCGGTGCAGCAATGTGGAACTGCAAGCAGACCGGTCTCGACAAGATGCAGTCTGTGCGTGAAAAACTCGCAGATCTTGCCTGTTACCGCGAGGGGATCAAGGCCCACCTCGCGGCATCGATTGCACTCTCGGAGACCAGTCCTGGCGGCTTGCAGATGCCCAATCAGTCCTTGCTTTATGCTGGTCGCATCCATGCCTGCGCCAACCTCCCCACCGTGATGCATATCGCAAGGGAATTGTGTGGTGGCCAACTCTGTGTCACGCCCAATCAGGCTGCCTTCGTATCTGAAGACACGCGAGGCTGGCTGGAGAAATTTTATTCGTTGAACGACAACTGGTTCGCTGAGGACCGTCGCAAGCTATTGGCCTTTGCCCGGGATTTGCTGAATTCCGACTACGCAGGCCACCGGTTGACGTTCGCTCAGTTCGCGCAGGCACCTCATTTCAATCATCTGAACGCGCTCTATCAGAGCTTCGACTTCGAGGGACCGATGGACTTCGTCAGGCGCTGCGCCGATTTGTCCGATCGGGTGGCCGGCGAGCCTCGACCCATGCCGGTGCGCCATGCTGCTTGAAGGTGCCGCGCCCGGCCGATTGCTCGGTCCCGGGCTGTACATCGGCCGGGTTTTTTGTTCATCTGCTGAGCGTGAGGGCGGCCTCGGAGCGGGCGCACATCTTGCTCATTCATTCCGAGACCATAGGGGTACGAGATGACTCACGTTCGGCTGCGCAAATTCAATACCGGAGCGATGTGGAAAGGCCAGGACATCTCCAACGACCTGTGCATGGTCGTACGTGCCGGCAACCAGGTCTTCGTCAGGGGCCAGACTGGAATGGACTTCGACGGCACCATTCATGGCGTCGGCGACGCGGCAGCCCAGACCGAGAATGCGATGCGTTGCCTGACGATTCTGCTTGAGGAAGCCGGTTCTTGTTTGGAAGATATCTGCAAGATCGTCATCTACGTCACCGACCGGGCCTACCGCGAACCGGTTTACCGGGTCGTTGGGAAATGGCTGAAGGGTGTGCATCCGGTATCGACGGGCCTGATTGTGCAGGGGCTTGCCCACCCGGACCTCGTCATGGAAATAGATGTGTTCGCGGTTGTTCCTGAAGATCGCCCGGCGCCGGTGATTGATTCTCGAGCCGATTGATTCGGCATCGCGTCGGGGTTGAGCGAAGGCACAAGGTGTCTTCGCCTCCGCAATGGCAAGGCGCCATCGCAACGGAGGAGTTTTTAGGTGGTGGGCGCATGGTGCGTCCACCGGATTCATGTGAACCAGCATCCTTGGAGGCCGTCATGACCCTGTCGAAGAGCAAGCGTAACTTTCTCTCCAGTACTACTGCTGCCGCCGCACTCTCTGCTGCACCCGCAGTTGTCAGAGCCCAATCCAGAGACCCCCTCAGGATATCGATATGGGGCGGCAGTTGGCGGGACTTCAACGCCGAATTCATCGGCAAGCGGTTCACCGCGCAGACTGGAGTCCCGGTGCAGTACATCACCGGCGGCACGATAGACCGGTTGAACAAAGCCAAGCTTTCCAAGAACAACCCCGAGACCGACCTTGTCTTCACGACCAGCCATGTTGGTTGGCTCTACGTATCCGACGACCTCTTCGAGCCCCTGGACATGAGTCGTGTACCGAACGCAGCGCACCTTTTCAAGGAAGGAGCGATCAGTCCCTTTCATGTGGGCGCGTGGTCGTATGTGTACACGATTGCCTACCGGCCCGACTTGGTCCCTTCGGAAATCAAATTCAACTCCTGGGCCGATCTCTGGAACCCCAGGCTCAAAGGCATGATCGGCCTGCCCGACTTCGATCCGAGCCACATCATCTACGCCGCAGCAATGCTGTCTGGCGCCAAGGCTGCCAGCGACTGGGCAATGGGGCAAGCCAAGTTGCGCGAACTGAGGCCCAATATCCGTGCGTTCTACAACTCGGATGCCACGAGTCAGGAGAAGATCGGCTCGGGCGAGACGCCTGTGCAGGTGCTGTTGTCCGGCAACGCGTACCACATGATGAGCCAGGGGGTGAAGATCAACCTGGTGGTACCCAAGGAAGGTGCGATCGTTGGCATCGACACCATGGCCATCAACAAGGGCTCCAAGAGAGTCGATCTCGCCTACCAGTTCATGAATATCGCGTGGTCTCCCGAAGTCCAATCCGACATCGCAAATCGCCAGCGCATGGGACCCATGTCGACTCGTGCAACCGTCAATCCCGACGTTGCCAAACTGCCCGGTATGTTCACGAACTCAAGGCAATGGCAGGAAGAGGCCATCGTCATCGATCACAAGCAAAGGGCGGAGCTGCTGGGCGCCTGGCGGAAGTGGTTCACCGAGAACATGATCAGCCGCTGAAACTGCGGTCTTGTCGAAAATTCGGCGCGTTCCAGGACGCGCTGGATTGAGATCGGATGAACCCAACCCGCCAGAGTCACTACCCCGGATACATGGTCGGTGTCTTCCTGATACCGGCCGTGATCATTGCCGTCGTCCTCGTCGCTGCACTCACATCGCTGTTCCAGTACAGCTTCCGCGAGACCATACCCGGCTCGCTGAAGGTCGGTGATTTCACGCTCGGCAATTTCGGCCGGATGAGCGCCTGGATCTACCTCAAGGTGTTTCTTGAGAGTTTGATGCTCGCCGGTTGGACGGCCTTGTTCAATCTGCTGCTCGGTTATCCGCTTGCGTTGGCCTTGGTTCGCTCGCGATCGCGCACGCTCAAGGCTGCGATTCTGATTGCGACCGTCATCCCGATGTTTTCCGGGGATATCGTACGGACGTATTCATGGCTGATCGTACTGGGCAAGAATGGCTTCATCAACGGCAGCCTGGGTTCGCTCGGCCTGATCGCCAGCCCCTTCGAGTTTCTCTATACCCCGCTCGGGGTCACGCTGGCACTGGTCCAATACTCGATGCCTGTGATGGTTCTCATCCTGGCGGCGGCGATCAGCCATATCAACCCCGACTACGAAAAGGCTGCATCTAGCCTGGGGGCCAGTCCCTGGAGGGTTTTCGTCCACATCACCTTGCCGCTGTCTCGGCCTGGGATCATCTCTGGATCCGTAACGATTTTCGCATGGACCCTGTCTGCTTTTGCCACGCCTCAGCTGATCGGCGGGGGTAAAGTCAACATGATCGCCAACCTCGTGTATCAACTGGGCTTTTCCAATTTTGACTTCCCATTTGCGGCGACGCTCAGCATGACCGCGCTTGCCCTCACCCTCTTGATCCTGGCGGCCATGCGCCTATGGCTCCGGCGGTTCGAGACCGTCGAAACCCATTGAGGAACTGGAGCAAGGCCGCGACCCATGGACCGATTTCTCGACTACATCCTGAAGACCCTGGTCGCGCTCACCCTGATCTACGTGACGCTACCCTCGGTTGTCGTCGTCATCACCGCTTTTGGTGACAAGGCGCTGATGATGTTTCCGCCGGACGCCTGGTCGACGAGATGGTTCGTTCGAGCGATCCAATACGAGGACTTCAGGCTTGGTATCGTCAACGGTCTCATCATTACTTCCTGGACGACCTGGATCGCCGTTGTGATCGGCACTTGCTCGGCTTTCGCAATCGAACGATTCAGCTTTCCCGGCAAATCGATATTGGAGGCAATCCTGGCCTCGCCTCTTGTCATCCCGCACTTTACGATGGGGGTCGGTTTCCTGATTCTTGCATCCGGACTGAGTCTTTCGCGTTCCTACGGTGTCGCGATTGCCTGTCATGTCGTACTGGTCCTGCCCTTCGTGATGCGTAGCGTCTACGTTTCCCTGAAAAACATCGATCCGGCTCTGGAGCGCGCCGCAGCGAGCCTAGGTGCTCGCCCGATGACTGTCTTTTTGCGGATCAATCTCCCGCTTCTTGCGCCGGGGGTTGCCGGTGGCGCGCTCATGGCCGCCATACTTTCTTTCAACGAATTCACCGCGACGCTGTTCGTCACCGGCCAGAATACTCAGACCTTGCCAGTTGCAATGTATACGTACATTCGGGAGTATGCGGATCCGACCATGGCAGCTCTGTCGGCGATGATGATCGCAGCAACCACTCTTTTTCTGATTGTTGTTAACCGTTGGCTGGGGCTTGAGAAAATCCTGGCCATCGATTCCTCGCACCATCGCTAGAGGGTCGTACCGGATGAGCTCAGTCCAGCCAGGCAGCGCAGCAGTACAGGTCGAACGGGTCTCGCGTCGCTTCGGCGCCACGCTGGCGCTTGATCAAGTCTCGATCGACATCATGCCAGGCGAATTCCTCACCCTGCTCGGACCGTCGGGCTGCGGCAAGACCACGTTGCTCAATGTCATCGCTGGATTCGTCGAGCCCGACTCAGGGGAAATCAGTTTGAGCGGCAAGCGCATCACGCACGCTCCGCCTTACCTCAGAGAGATTGGCATGGTGTTCCAGAACTACGCTTTGTTCCCGCACATGACGGTCTCGGAAAACATCGCGTTCGGACTCAAGATGAGGGGCATCGTCGGCGCAGAGGCCTCCACCCGAGTGAAACAGGCCCTGGAAATGGTCAGATTGCCGGGAGTGGCCGATCGCCGCCCCCGTCAGTTGTCTGGTGGTCAGCAACAGCGTATCGCGCTGGCTCGTGCGCTGGTGATCAATCCGCGACTGATCTTGCTGGATGAACCCTTTTCGGCGATCGACAAGAACTTGCGGGCAGAAATGCAGGTCGAACTCAAGCAAATCCAGAAGCAGGTCGGCGTTACCACGGTTTTTGTCACGCACGATCAGTCCGAGGCACTCAGCTTGTCCGACCGCATCGCGGTCATGTCAGGGGGTTCGATACAACAGCTCGCGCGTCCATCCGATCTGTATCGGGATCCGGTCAACAGCTTTGTCGCGTCGTTCATCGGCGACGTCAATCGGCTGCCCTGCTCGATTTTGGAAAACCCCCCAAGCCCGGGGGCATTTTTTTGGAACGGACAGGTATTCTCGATTCGTGCCGAGCGGATCAGGCATCGTGGCGGGTCGCCGGTGTTGTTCGTACGGCCCGATGCCCTCAGGCTGGTAGAGGCCAACGATCCTGCTTCAAATCTCGGAGCCGTCACCGTGAAGGGCCATGTCTATCAGGGCACCCATGTCGATGTACTGATCGAAGGCGGTGGGGAATCAATCCGTGTTCGAGAGCCATTCGAAGCACTGACAAACTGGCCGATCGGAGCCCATGCTGGATTGCACGCCGATTTCGACCAATGCCTTATTTTCGGGGCCTGAATCCGAGTCGTCCGATCTTCTGAATGCAGTGACGAAAAAATGACAAAAACGGTTCTCTCAACGCTCAGGCTGACGCATGAGGGCGCACTCACTGCATTGCGCGCTGCGATCGAGCATTCCAATTTTCTCGGCGTGGGTCAGAACATAACGATCGTCGATGACGGGGGAAACCTGCTTGCCTTCGTCAGGATGGATGGCGCTCGGTTTCTATCGATCAAGACGTCGCTGAAAAAGGCCCGCACAGCAGCCTCTCACCGCATGCCCTCGAGTCAGGTCTCCGAGACGCTGGCGCTACAGTTTGCGGCGGCCACCGATGGAGATGTCACTGCGCTCGAGGGAGGCTTTCCCATTTTGTTCGGTGGTATATGCGTCGGAGGCATAGGCGTGGGCTCTGGCTCGGGCGCGCAGGACTGCGCAGTCGCTCGTGCAGCGCTGGCTGCAATCGGGGCAGACCCCGTCAACTGAGACGCTACCTGACCTGAGGTGTGACCAATGAAGCTCTATTACGCGTCCAGTTCGCCCTACGTCAAGAAGGTGCTTGCTTGCGCCATTGAGCTCGGGATCGACAACGCGATCGAATTGATCCCATGCAACGTGCCTGAACGCGATGATGAACTGCGCCAATACAATCCTCTTGGCAAGATCCCCGCGATGCTGACTCGCTCTGGCTCCGTGCTCTTCGATTCACCGGTGATCTGCCGCTGGCTGGCCGCCTCGGCGCGCGACACTCGCCTGTACCCTCCCGACCCGGCCGAGATGGCTCGGGCAATGACGCTGGAGGCCTTGGGGGACGGCATCGTCGACGCTTGTCAGATTCGACGCAAGGAACTCCTGCGGGGTGAGGCTCACCTGCGACAAGACGTTGTCGACCATCAAAGGAAGGCCATGCTGGGCGGACTGGATGCTTTGGAGTCTGGTTCCATTGCATTGGGCGATCCTGATCAGCCTACGATCGGCGAATTGGCGATCGGTACCGCGCTCGATTATTTTGATTTCCGATTCGATTTTGAACGCTGGCGGGAGACGCGCCCTGCCTTGGAGCTGTGGTACCGCAAACTGAGTGCCAGGGCCTCAATGACGCACACCCTACTCAAGCCTGTCGACCAAGGACGGGGAACATTCGTAGAGTATCGGACGCGACGCATTTGAATGCCTGGCGAGCTCGGACGCGGTTCGCTCAATTGATTCGCGGCAAGCCTGCTGCCCTTGCGCTGTTTGCGGCATCGGTTTCCTTGCTATTGCGCAGTACGGGCCGCATCTCGGTCGAGCGTGCAGCCCGAGACGATCCACGACTTCGGTGGCTTTGACCCGGCGCTCTGCCGCATCCAGTATTCGGTCCGCGGTCACGAGGTGCTGGCCCGGCGTACGGTCGAGCTGCTCACGCAGTCAGGCTACCCGGCGCAGGCCGAAGCCCAGCGCGGCTGGCTCGGAAATCGCCGATAATGCGTCGATGAAAACACCCCCTCGCCTGCAGGCGCTGATCGACGAAGGCCTCATCGACCGCGTGCTGCGGCAACTCAAGAGCGGCAAGGAAGCCGACGTGTTCGTGGTGCGCTGCGGTGACGAAACCCGCGCCGCCAAGGTCTACAAGGCCGCCACCCACCGCAGCTTTCGCCAGGCGGTCGACTACACCGAAAACCGCAAGGTGAAGAACAGCCGCCAGGCCCGCGCAATGGCCAAGGGAACCCGATACGGGCGCGAGCAGCAGGAAGCCGCCTGGCAGAGTGCCGAGGTGGACGCATTGTTTCGCCTGGCTGCGGCCGGAGTGCGCGTGCCCAAACCTTTACTGTTTTTCGAGGGCGTATTGCTGATGGAACTCGTGGCAGACGCCGACGGCAACGCTGCTCCTCGGCTGACCGATGTGCCCTACACGCCCGAGGCCGCGCGCGAGCATCATGCGCTGCTGCTGCGCGAGGTGGTGCGCATGCTGTGCGCCGGCGTTGTGCACGGCGACCTGTCGGAGTTCAACATTTTGCTGGCCCATGATGGCCCCGTCATCATCGACCTGCCGCAGGCGGTGGACGCCGCCGGCAACAACCATGCCCCTCGCATGCTGATGCGCGACGTGGACAACCTGCGCGGTTTCTTCGGCCAGTACGCTCCGGAGTTGCGCGGCACGCGACATGGGCCCGAGATATGGGATCTGTACGCCGCGGGCCGCCTGAGCCCGGAGACCCCGCTGACGGGCCAGTACGAACCCAGGGCGGGCGCCGTTGACCTGAGCGCTGTGCTGCGCGAAATCGAGGACGCCCGACTGGAAGCGGCAGAGCGCGACCTGCGCAGGCGTGCAGCGTCGTGAAGACCCGGACGACTGCGGCCGCGACGCCGGATCAGCCAACGCCAGCGGTCGTGCCTGTTCGCCGCAACCCCCTCAGCCCGAAGAAGCTGCTGCTGAGCAAATGGACAGCGGTGCAGCCCCTGAAGCGCGATAAGCACTTCATTGTGGTGCGGGTGATCGAACCCGAGCCGCCCACTGTGCGCATCGAGCGGGTCGAGCTCGAGGCCGTGTACTCGGGGCGCGTGCTGCAACTGCACTGGCGCGACCTGACCGACACCCGCGTGTGGCGGCAGGGCTGGGTTTGAGGCGCCATCGCGGCAGGCGATGAGTGAGGTCTGTGTCGGTCAACCTAAAATTCGAGAAACGCCGTGTACGTCATCGATCTCACCCACTACCTCGACGCCAAGGGCGCCATCGCGCCGGAGCGGGGCCCCGCCCGCAAGTTCGCGGACTTTCTGACCGCGGTGGTCGCCCATGCCACCGACTTTGATCGCCCCGACGAAACCCCTGGCCCACTGTGCTTCAAGTGCCGCAAGCGCGACCGGCGCGCCGTCGACACCGGCATCACCGAGGATGATCGGGTGGCCTGGCACTGTGTGGTCTGCAACACCGAGGGGCAAATCTCGAACTGGCAGGACAGCTTCTGGGATTTGAGTTCCGGCCGGCCATCGGACTGAGTACCTCACCCCGCCCCCTCAGGCACTGGGCGGCAGCCAGGTGACTACTTTCTCCGGCCTGAAGAGAGGCGGTCCTGCCGCGCTTGTAGACTATCTCTCCATGGCCCTTGTCTACAGCACTGAAGTCGGACGCACCTGCCCTGGTTGCCGCCAGTCGCTGGCGGCATGCCTCTGCGAGGCGGCCAGGGCAGTGCCTGCGGGCGACGGCATCGTACGAGTCCACCTCGAGAAGTCAGGCCGCGCCGGCAAGAGCGTAACGGTGGTGCGAGGCCTGATGCTGGACGCCAGTGCGCTCACCGCCACAGGCAAGCAGCTACGTGCCGCATGTGGCGCCGGCGGCACCACGAAGGACGGCGTGATCGAGGTGCAGGGAGACCATGTCGAACGGGTGATGGCCTGGTTGATCCAGGCCGGGCACCGGGTCAAACGTGCGGGGAGTTGATGCCCAGCACACTCCGACGCCATCGGTACGTACCCGCGCGGGTGTCTGCGCGGCGCGGTCAGCCTGCGGCCGGCTGAAAGACGCGGACCCTTGGAGCAATGTAACCGCCGACCAGAAAGCGCGGTTATTTGACGAAGTTGAGTAGGCGCGAGGAATCTGGGGTGATCTCGGGTGATCTAGGTGGGCGGATGATCGGTGGTTCTGAATGCCGCCGATGAGTTGCGTTTGATGAGTCATCCTGTGAGGCGAGAGCAGCGGCTCGGGTGAGTTGTTCGGCGCGCCTGGCGAGTGATCGCTGAACACGCTATCGCGCAGGCGCCGAAGTAAAAACGGCGCGACGATGGCTTCACCGTGAGAAGTACGCCACCGCCGCGCCCCACACGTGGATGCCAGAAGCGTCCCAGTGCGAGGCGC
>Ga0169931_10003101_pt1 | contig 26619 bp, 10 predicted proteins | sample Kivu_15m_20L_FD_129675 | JGI IMG/M metagenome (GOLD analysis project Ga0169931, IMG submission 129675) | Freshwater microbial communities from Lake Kivu, Western Province, Rwanda to study Microbial Dark Matter (Phase II) - Kivu_15m_20L... | ecosystem: Environmental > Aquatic > Freshwater > Lake...
TCAGGTCTGAAGATTTTCACCAGTGCTACACCCTCTTGTCGTCACGCATTGAATCAAATTGAACGTGATATTCAGCGTAAAATGGTTAAAATCAAATGAAAAAGCCTTTTTTTAATTATATTGAGTTTTTTAATTCATTCTCAATAAGTGTTGGTAATTGCGAATCAATTAGGGTGATTGTTGAGAATTAAGACCCTATAAAGCCCTTCGGTTATAGCGATCTTAGCCCGCACTCTACCACAACCGCACAGAAATGTCAAGTCCCCCAGTATTACCATAACCGCACAGAACTCCCAATTCTTATAAGACCCGCTGATAAATACTCTCAAGGTCTTGACAGTTTCCACTCTGCATCTTATACTGGCCACAGTTAAGTCGTCTGCCCGCAATCCCATGTCAGTTTCTTATCTTCAAGCCCAGAAAAAGAATGTGCGTGTGACACTGGATCTTTCCGTGTATAGTGATTTTGATGCCCGACAGATTGACTGGCAGAAACTATTCCAACTCGATGGTGATGAGAGCGTGGAGGCTTATGTGGAAGACCTGGATGTAGAGTGGTGACGGTATAACCACAGAGGGAATGAGATGTGCCCTAAAGACACTCACCAAACACACAGTTTCTTATAGTTTATCATGACTCGTTCGATTGCACTTTCTCTGCTCGCACAAGGTAACACTGGCAATGAGCTTCTGAGCATTCTCGATGCCATCGCCACCGAAGATGTGGAGGTTGACATTATAGAGTTTTGATGTTATAATGAGGGTGGCTCGGTGATACTCTGAGCCACTCTTATTCGTCTCAGCAGTTATTCGTATTGGCAGTATGTGGCCCCTTGACGGTTGTGTGGGCGGGGGGCGACGCGGTTATAAAAATCGATAACTACCCTAACCTACAGAGGTGACAATTCGACCGAGCTTTATAAATATCAGAAAAAATTCCCGGAGAAAAAAATGGGCATCAAATGGATTCATAAAGACGGTTATTCAAGACCTGATAAGCGCACACTACCTAAGAAAGGAGGAAAGAAAAAATAAAAAATGAATACAATTATTCCAAGTACTATTGTAGATGGATTTTTCAATGATCCACATCAAATAAGAGAACTTGGACTACGATCTGCACAACATAGAGATATTGATGAAAATCAAACAACTTATCGAGGAGAAAGATCAAAGTGTCTTTCACAAATACACCCAGTTTTATTTGATCAAATTAATAAAAAAATTTTAAGTAGTTTCTATGATTTAAACCGAGAAAATATTTCTTGGAAGTCGGAAATTAAATATCAGTTAACAGATGGAACTTTTGGTGATGGTTGGGTTCATACTGATTATTATCGACCTTCATTGCTCACGGGAATTATCTATTTGACTCCTAATGCTCCATTAGAATGTGGTACGAGTTTATATCAAGCAAAGAATATTGTTGCATACCAATTACATGATGATGTAAAAAAGAAAGCTAACGCAGATTTTGAATTAAGACAATCTGAGTATTATTCTGAGTGTAGAGAAAAAAATAACAATCAGTTTGAAAAAATACTTACAGTCAACAATGTTTTTAATCGAATGTTTATATTTGATTCTCATTATTTTCATTGTGCAGATCGTTTCTTTGGAGATACTAAAGATAACAGTCGATTGACTCTAGTAGTATTCATAGAAGAACTTTTTGTAAATCATACTCCAATTGTAAGAATTCGTTCTTTATAAAATAAATAATAGCGTTGAGCACAAAAAAATTCCCGTGCAAAAAATCTATCACATTTACGCAAAAGATAAGTGTTTATTTCATTCGATTCAAGAGGAAGAATTCCAAGTAACGTGGAACACCTTGAATCGAATGGTTGGTCTTATGAAGACAGAGTATTCTATTAATGATCTTTCTTATGAAGAGTTAGTTCTGAATAAGGAGATGGCACTCAATTCTTCTCATTGACATTATCATATATACATGGTAAAATTGATCTGAAAGTTATTTTCTCTTATGGCAAAAGGATTTACTGTTAAGGCTCCTGCTCCAAAGGTACAAGAAGCAGAGTGGGACTATGATAAAATTAAAGAAAGAATGCGAGGAAAGGCAATTGTATTCTGTCTTCCAGGTCGTGGTTGTTCATATCAGTTTCTGAAGTCTTTCGTACAACTGTGCTTTGATATGGTACAGAATGGTATGAGTATTCAAATTTCTCAAGATTATTCTTCTATGGTCAACTTTGCACGTTGTAAGTGCTTAGGTGCAAATGTACTGCGTGGACCAAAGCAGATTCCCTGGGATGGTAAACTGCAGTATGATTATCAACTGTGGATTGATAATGACATTGTGTTTAACACAGAAAAGTTCTGGCAACTCTGTGATCTGGCTCTGAGTGAAGACAGCGAAGGTAATCTCGTTGACAGAGGAATCACCGCAGGTTGGTATTGTACAGAAGATGGTCACACGACCTCAGTAGCACACTGGTTGGAAGAAGATGACTTCCGTAAGAACGGTGGAGTTATGAATCATGAAACTCTGACCACCATGGAAAAGCGTCGTAAGCCTTTCACGGTTGACTACACCGGTTTCGGTTGGGTGATGATTAAGAACGGTGTCTTCGAGAACCTTGAGTACCCCTGGTTCGCTCCAAAGATGCAGGTCTTTGAATCTGGGAATGTTCAGGACATGTGTGGAGAAGACGTATCGTTCTGTCTCGATGCTAAAGAAAAAGGCTTTGAGATCTGGTGCGATCCTCGTATCCGTGTAGGTCACGAAAAAACTCGCGTAATCTGATGGATATTGTATACCGAGGGAGAGTCTTATATCGTAATCTCACTCATGAAGACTGTGCTGAGATTCTGGATGAACTCTCTCAGAAGTATTATGAAGACGAAGAGTTTGATGCAAACGAATTAGAATTAAGAGAGAATACTTATGGCTAAACCAAAGACTTCACCAACTAAGACTTCTCATGTTCCCGGACCTCCGAAAAAAACTCGGCAGGGTCGGAGTCCTATGACATTGACCTCTGCCACTTCTCGTAATGGTAAGTCGAAGAAATATAGAGGACAAGGTAGGTAATATAGATAAAGCAGGGTTCGTCCCTGCTTTTTATTAACTTTATGGCATACTTAAATCACAATCTTCCAACCATCACTTGTTATATTCGTAATGAGTTTTTGTACAATCATAAAAAAGGACATGGTGGGGTAACTTTATGTGATGTACACTCCGTAGCGTCCTTAGAGAAACATGTACCCCTCTTTGAAGCGTTTTTAGAGAATGGGGTGAACTGGACACGAAGACCGATTCATGCATTTTGTTGGAAACCTGATGCACCGGTGCCAAAGTTAGAAGAGTGCATGTGGTGGGATTGCTTTTCTCCTTATATTGATGTTCAAGTTCGTGCAAGACTGTCTAACTTACGTGCTGAACTGATCAATTATCGTGGAGAAAAGAATGAAGGAACCTACTTGTTTACTCTTGATTGGTCATGGGAGTCAAAATCTACGTTGAATACTAACTTTAGTGAGACTCCAGAGCATAAATGTGCTCATGTTTTTAAGATGGACAATGGAAATTTCTATGCATATCCAAATAATAAAATCTTATGGTATGATGATGCATGGACTAAGAACAGAATCACTCAAAATCCAGGTTATGAAATTGACTTAACAGAGTACTCTGTCGAAAATCGTCGCAAAATTGAGACCTCAGATGATTTTATGTACGATATTACAGAAATTCGGGATAGCAACCCCGTAAAAAGTTCTGATTTTAACGAATCAGGAGCTAAACCCAATGGCAACTTCACCAACAGATAAAGGAAATGAGTTTATTAAGTCTGGAATGACGCTAATCACTCAAGTTTCCTCTGAGAAATACCTTCAAAAACAGAAAAAAACTGAACAATATGACATTCCGACAGATCGTTACTCCAGACCATGCGGTGGAGCTGGTGGATTTGACGATTTTGTCGAAAGATGGCACGAATAATCTTCAAAATTACGAATAAATAAGATAGATTTATTATATTTTCATGCCTTTAGAAAGGGTAAGTAAAGGATTTAAGGACGTAAGTGCTTCTTTTTTAGTAAGCGCACTTAATTACGACCTTATTTCGCTTAAAAATGAAAATGCAATTGCTCGTTCGCTTCGAAATTTGGTTCTGACACTGCCTGGAGAGCGATTTTTTAATGAAAATTTGGGTTCAAACGTCTCAAAATCACTTTTTGAGAACATTGACTCGATTTCAGCATCAATTATACAGAGTGAAATTGAAAATACAATCAAAAATTATGAGCCAAGAGTCAATTTACTTGAGGTAAAGGTTGATCCAGACTTTGATAACAACAATTTTAACGTTACTATCACTTATGAGATCATTGGAATTGATGTTTTACCGCAACAGTTGACATTTGCATTACAACAGACACGATAAATGGCACTAGTAAATTTTAGCAATCTCGATTTCGATCAAATTAAGAGTTCTCTCAAGGAATATCTGAGAGCAAACTCGAATTTTACTGACTATGATTTCGAAGGTTCCAATTTATCAACGATTATTGACACTCTTGCGTACAATACGTACATTACTTCGTACAACGCTAACATGGTTAGCAACGAAGTTTTCATTGATTCGGCAACTTTAAGAGAAAATGTCGTTTCTCTTGCAAGAGCCATTGGTTATGTGCCAAAATCAAGGAAATCTGCTGTTGCAACGATTTCATTTTATGTCGATACAACTTCTGAAGCAACAACACCTCTTACAGTAACATTACAAAAAGGTTTAGTTTGTACAAGTGCTTCTTCCTTTGAAGGTACAAGTTATACCTACAATATCCTTGATCCGGTTACAAAGCCTGTCGTCAATAATATTGCATCATTTGACTCAATTACAATTTATGAGGGAACATATCTTACTCAGTCATTTACTGTAGATGCAAATAATCCCAATCAGAAGTTTATTCTGACAAACCCTAATATTGATACGTCATCGATACGTGTGAGCGTCAGGAACACGCAGAACAGCACGGTTACGAGGAAATTTACCCTCGCTGACAATTTAATTGGAATCAACGCATCATCAAAGGTTTTCTTCATTCAAGAGATTGAAGATCAGAGATATGAACTCATCTTTGGCGATGGAGTTTTTGGTGTTAAACTTGATAATCTTAACTACATTGAAGTCTCTTATGTCGCCACCAATGGCAAATATGGAAATGGCATATCAGATTTTACATATTCTGGAAGAATTTTAGATAATAACGGCACTCCAGTCACAACTTCAATCTCAGCATTAACAACTGACGTTTCATCAAATAACGGCCAAGAGATTGAATCTGTAGATTCTATTAAAAAGTACGCTCCACGAATCTATGCATCACAAAATCGTGCAGTTACTGCTGCAGATTATGAAGCAATCATTCCTAAGATCTTTCAAGAGACAGAATCAATTTCAGTTTTTGGCGGAGAGACCTTAAATCCCCCAAGATATGGAAAAGTTTATATTTCCATCAAACCTTATAATGGAGATTTTGTTTCAGATATTCTTAAAAACGCAATCATAACAGAATTAAGAAAATATACTGTTGCTGGTATTGTAGTAGAAATTATTGACCTTAAGTATCTGTATGTTGAGTATGATACTGTCGCATATTACAATGCTAACGTAGCTCCTGGAGAAGGAACTGTCAAATCAATTATTCAAAGTAATATTTCCGCGTATTCGGACTCAATTGAACTGAATAAGTATGGTTCCAAGTTCAAATACAGTAAATTCCAAAAAATAGTTGACGACAGTCATCAAGCAATCACTTCAAATATCACAAAAATCATAATTCGTCGCAATTTACAGGCAAAAGTAAATTATCTTGCTGATTATGAAATTTGTTTTGGAAATGCATTCCACTTAAAGAACACAAAGAGTGGATATAACATCAAATCATCTGGATTTAATGTTGACGGTATCGTAGATACTGTTTATCTTGGAGATTTACCCAATGCAGATCAAAAAACTGGATCAGTATTCCTGTTTAAATTAAACTCACCTACAGAACCAGTCGTTGTTCGAAATAATGTTGGCACAATTGATTATGAAAGAGGGGAAGTAAAATTATATCCAATTAAAATTACAAATACAGCAAAATCGAAGGATGGTGTGCGAATTATTGAAATTTCTGCATCTCCAAATTCAAATGATGTCATCGGAAAAGAGGATCTTTATTTGCAACTAGATATTAATAACAGTGTATTAAATATGCAAACAGATGATATCTCATCTGGAGCAAATATTTCTGGATCAACATACACAGTAACATCAAGTTACACAAACGGGAATTTAATCAGATTGTAATATGTCAGAATTTAGAGTCAAGACAAGTTTAATCGTTGAAAATCAGGTTCCATCATACGTTAGAGAAGAATTTCCTCTTCTTGTTGAATTTTTATCGCAATACTATAGATCTTTAGATTTTCAAAGTGGGCCATCTGATATTTTACAGAATATTGATCAATATGTAAAATTAGATAGTCTTGTAAACTTAATTGACTCGACCACTTTAAGTTCTTTTGTAGAATTTTATGATACGACGATTAATGTCGTATCTACTACAGGATTTCCAGACTCATATGGATTATTGTTGATTGATAATGAAATTATCACATATGAATCAAAGACTTCTACTTCATTTGTAAATTGTAAGAGGGGATTTTCTGGAACAACAGCATATCAAGACTCAACATCTGTAGATCAACTTGTATTTGCCGACACAAATGTCGATGAACATGCAGATGAGTCTATTGTATCAAATTTAAGTGTTCTTTTCTTAAAAGAATTTCTGCTCAAAGTTAAAAAGCAAATTTCTCCAGGATTTGATGGAAGAGATCTATATTCTCAACTGAATGAATCCTTATTTCTTAAGCAAGTAAAAGATTTTTACTCATCAAAGGGAACGGATAATTCATTTAGAATTCTGTTCTATGCTTTGTATGGAGATACTGAAGCTTCGGTCATCAAACCAAGCGATTATTTGATTCAACCATCCGATGCTCGTTATTATATCACAAAAGATCTGGTAGTAGAAAAAATTATAGGGGATCCAAATGACCTTGTAGGATCTACGTTATATCAAGACGATGAATTCTTTGAACCTGCAAAAGGAACTGTTTCAAAAGTAGAAAGAATTCTTAGAGGGCAAAAAGAGTATTTTATTATCAGTCTTGATCATGATCAAGACACAGATTTCCAGGTATATGGCACATTTGCAATTCATCCAAAAACAAGAGTTGTAACAACTGCAGGAATCGGTGTTACAACTCTTGATGTTGACTCGACAGTTGGATTTCCACAATCAGGAACCCTCATTTTAAATCAGGCTACAGATACTGAGTTTTCCGTAACTTATCAGGAAAAAACACTAAACCAGTTTCTTGGTTGCTCTAATATTACTTCAGAAATTCCATCACAAAAAGAAGTTGTGTTGGATTCCTATGCATATGGACGTGTCGGCATTTCTACAGATAACATTGTAAAGGTTAGAATAACAGGTGTATTATCGGATCTTAAAATTTTAGATAAGACTTATTATTATGAAAAGGATGAAAGAATTGAAATAGAAAGTCTTGGTTCAAACTTATCCTCTGCAAAAGCAAACAACTGGTTCTTTAATGTATCAGTAAGATATGATGTAAAATCAATTCAATTAGTAGATGTCTCAACATATACTTATCGAGTCAATTTATTTGATGAACATGATTTTGTAATTGGAGATTCAATTACTTTAATTTCATCAAATAGCAGAGAATTCTATGGTGAAATTATTCCAGAAAATATTAATTCAGTATATTCATCAAGTATTTCTGGATTTGACAGTAAGTTATCTTTTAATATAACTGGCCAAGGACAATTAAATACAGGCGTTTTTTATACCGTAAGGAAAAACGTTTCCAAAGTATCTACAACAAATTATGCAAGTTTAACAAAATATACTACTAATGTTCAGAACGTTTATACGGATCTAAATGATACTTTATATGTTGCATCCAACTCACTCCCAACATATTATAATAATCCATTAGCAATTAATGATCGATCAATTACTTTCTCGGGATCTTTCTCCGGAACTGAGTTAATAATTGGAACGCATGGATTTATAACTGGAGATGCAATTGTTTATAATCCAACAGTTAATACAAATAAATTAGACTTACGTTCCGGCATATATTTTGTTAAAAGAGTAAACAATACTACGATTAGCATTGCAAGAAGCAGAGAAAATATCTTTACGGAAAATTATATTTCTGTAAGTGGAACCGTATCAAATAATGTATTCTTCTTATATGATTTTAGTGATGATCTTTTAAATGCAAAACAAGTAGAACCACAAAAATTAATTCGTAAAATATCTCCAGCAGAAAGTGACGGGTCATCATATGATACTCCTGTTGGAACAACGGGAATGTTTATCAATGGTGTTGAATTAGTTAATTATAAAACAACTGACATTATCTTTTATGGTCCACTGCAGCAGGTAGTTCCAACTGCATCTGGAAGTGGTTATGATGTTATCAATCCTCCAACTCTTCATATCGCAGATGCAATTGGTTTTGGAGCAACTGGCATTTGTACTGTAACTGGATCTTTAGTCAGAGTCGATGTCATTGATCCCGGATTTGATTACCTGGAAGATCCAATTATTACAATTACGGGTGGCGATGGATCTGGAGCTTTGGTCAAACCTAATTTAATCGAGTTTGACCACTCTTCATCCTTCAACTCATCCGCAGGGGCATTACAGGTCAATACAACGAACGATACGATTGGTTTCTCTTCCTATCATAAGTTCCGAGATTCGGAAGAAGTAATCTATGATACTCAGGGCGGAACAAACGTAAGTGGACTTACAACAGGTGCAAAATACTACGTCAAGGTTCAGGATGGATTCACTATTAAATTACACAAAACCTTTACAGATTCTGCCGTTGGAATTAATACCGTTGATTTGACATCATATGGTGCTGGAAATCATAAATTGCTTTCCACAGCAAAGAAAAAGAAAATTGGAACCATTTCTGTTATTAATGGTGGTAGCGGATATGTAAGTAGTGGATCTACAATTCTACTTACAATCAAGAGTAGAATTGGAATTTCAACCTTAACTGGACAAAGTTTTGAGGCCATCTTAAATCCCATCTTTAGAGGAAATATTACGTCAGTTTCTCTCACTTCTTCTGGTGTAGAATATGGAAGTGAAGAGATTATCAATTATAATAGGCAACCAACATTCTCTCTGAATAGTGGATCTGGGGCAGAAGTAATACCAGTTATTTCAAATGGAAAAATCAAGCAAGTTTTTGTTACAAAACCTGGGCATGACTATAATTCGTCACCAAATCTGATTATCAATAGTTCAACAGGATCTGGTGCCGTATTATCTCCAGTTGTTCAAAATGGACAATTAGTAGATGTAAAAGTAATTTTTGAAGGTCTTGGATATTCCGAAGGTACAAATATTGATATTATTGCAGCAGGATCTGGTGCTCAGTTTGAAGCAGAAATAAAATCTTGGAGAGTAAATGAAGTAGAAAGATTATTATACTTTAATCAAATTAATCTTGATGACGGCATTTTATTAAAGTCTAAAACCGAATCATACGGATTGCAATATGGTCATGCTTATGCATCTAGAGGATTGAGATCTTCATCACTTGCAAAAGAAACGGTTGGCGAAAGACCAATTTATGTTCCAGATTTAAGAACATCTGGAGGATCTGAAATCAATTCATCTTCCCACTCACCAATTATTGGTTGGGCTTATGATGGAAATCCAATATATGGGCCATATGGTTTTGATTCTAACGGTTCTGTTAAGAGAATGGTTTCCGGATATACGCAAGTTTCAAGTTCTGTAAGACCCAATATTCTAAGATATCCCTTAGGATTTTTCGTAGAAGATTATCAATTTACAAATACTGGAGATCTTGATGCAAGTAATGGAAAATATGGGCCAACTCCAGAATATCCAGATGGTACATATGCATACTTCTGCACTATAAACTCAGTAAATGATTCCACAGGAATATTCCAATCTTATAGGAGACCAGTATTCCCATATGTAATAGGAAATACCTATAAGTCAAATCCAATATCATTTAATTATCTTGCAAGTTCAAATCAAGATGAGATAAACATTAACGAGACTAATTGGAGTAGAAACACTCATCCATATCATCTCACAAAATCTAGAAGTTATTATGACTACGTTTTAGATTCAAATAAAATCAAAAAACAGTTATCTTTGATCAAGAGTACAACAAAATCTGGTATTGACTCGATTGGAATTACTACAGGTGGATCAAACTATCAAGTAGGTGATAAAATTGTATTTGATAACGAAACTACTGGTGGATTTGGCATTTCCGCAAAAGTTTCGATTGTAGGAGGAAAACAAGTAACAAGTGTTGGAATTGCTACTTCTACATTAACTAATGTCCAAATGATTCCAATTGCTGATGCTAAGAATTTTGTTGGTTATTCGCCAAATCCACATAATTATTTAAATCGTGAGACCATCACATTCACAGCTTCTGGAATTACTACGAGTGGAAAAATTACATCAATTGCAAATGAACTTTTAGTAACTACTGGAATTGGTTCGACTGGATATACTGGATTGGTAACTTATTTTAATGTATCTGGTAATTTAGTTACGATCAAAGAGAATGATGTTTATCAAATTCTTGCAGAGCAAGTAAAGATCTTAAATGTAGATACTGTTTCGTCTAGAATTAGAGTAAGACGTAGTTATAATGAAACTCAAGGAATATCTACAATTTCCGCCGGAATTGCAATTACAGAAAGACCAAGAAAGTTTATATTACCATTTGGTATTTCAACTTCAACCTATAATTTTAAATTAGATAAACAAATTTATTTTGATCCAAAAGAATCTGTAGGACTGGGAACAACTGCAGGTCCGGGAATTGGATATACTTTAACATTTACAAATCCTGGAGCAGGATTGACTCAGATCACAATTCCTACTCAGGCATTATGGTTACCAAAACATGAGATTGAAACTGGAACTCAATTAATCTACAATGCGAATGGTGGGAATGCCATTTCCATTTCAACAGATGGAATAAGCAGTTATCAACTTGCAAATGATAGTGTTCTCTATGCTGCACGTCTTGGGGATTATATATTAGGAATTTCTACAGTTAAAGTTGGATTAGGAACAACAGGTTCTTTTGTTGGAATTGCAACTACAGCATCGCTAGTTTATTTTACAAATATTGGACTTGGCAATACTCATAGCCTTACAACAAATTATGATAATACTTTAGATGGAACTACAACATTAAATCGAGTAACTGTATCTACAGCATCGACTCATAATCTTCAGTCTGCAGATTATGCAAATGTTTCTGTCCTTTCCGGAGTTATCACGAGTTTATACTCTGGAAATTATGAAGTTATTTCTGCGGGCGGAACACAGTTCACATATACAATCAAAGATTATCCAGAGAACGCTCTCTACACACAAAATGATGGAGAATTAAAATACTCTACTAATTCTACTCAAGTCTATGGATCTATCGTTGGTATTGATTTAATTTCCAAAGGACTTTCATATAAAACTTTACCAAAAGTTTCTTATGTAAGTAGCGGAATTGGTACTGGAGCTATCTTAGTTTCATATGGAACAAGTATTGGTTCAATTAATAAAATTGAATTGCAAGATATTGGATTTGATTATCCATCAGATTTAAGTTTGAGACCAACAGCAAATCTTCCACAAATTTTACAAGTCAAAGATTTATATTCATTTGAATCTATTGGAATTGCGTCTGTGGGTAAAAACTATAATGTTGCTCCAGATTTAATTGTTGTTGATGAATTAACAGGGGAAGTAAATTCACAAACAAATCTGAGATACAACTTAGGTGACAAGAATGTTACTATTTTAAGTAATGCGTATAATCTCGATAAAGAAACTTCAGTTATTCGATCAGTAAACAATGGAAATGGTGTTGGTATTAGCACTATAAGATTTATACCAGCATCTCAGGATGTTGTGGTTACTTTAGGTTCTAGTTTCAGTGATGCTGGATCTTATCCATTTGCAATTGGTGATAGAATTTTAATTGAAAATATTAGTGTTGGAATTGGTTCTACTGCTAAAGGATACAACTCAGAGAGCTATGGATATCGATTCTTTACAATTGCGAATTTAGATCCAAATATTGGAGGTATTGGAGGAACAGTTTCTTATAATATTTCTGGATTACTTAAAACTGGAGAAATACCAGGAAATTATGATTCAATTAATTCTGCTGGTAGAATTATACCAGAAAAAGATCTTCCAATATTTGTACCAGAATTTAAGACCAATGATTTCTTAGAAGGTGAAATTGTTAATTCACAATCTGCATCTGGTGAAGTTGTAAGATGGAATAATAAAAATTCACTATTAAAAGTTTCTTCAAATATAGATTTTAATTCTGGGGAAGTTGTATCTGGAGAATCATCTAAAACTCAAGCTGAAATTGTAAGCGTATTGAATTTTAATTCAATTTATGATGTTAAATCATCTTCAGTTGTCAAAAAAGGTTGGCAAAAAGAAACTGGATTTTTGAGTAATGATCTTCAAAAAATTCATGACAACGATTATTACCAATATTTTTCATATTCAGTTAAAACAAATATTCCACTTGAAACCTGGGATAGTAGTGTTGACGAATTAAATCATCCAGTAGGATTTAAAAAGTTTGCAGATCTTCAAGTAAAATCTTTACCTGTGGGTGTAGGTATAGGATCAACTGTTGGAACTGAATCTAATGTAATTGTTGAATTAGATTCTTCACTTAATTTACATTGTAAAACTGACTTTGATCTCGCTAGAGAAAATAACATAATAATTGGAGCAAATTATGCATCTAATCAAATAATTTTTGAATCTGCGATTCTTCAAGATTATTTGGAGTCTATTGGTAATAGAGTTCTGATGATTGATGATCTTTCACCAGAATTTAATAGCAATCCAAGATCTACAAAATATTCAAATATCGATGTCTTTACATTATCTACTGCAAGATATAAAAAGTATGTGACTTTTGTAAATGATTTGGCTTATGCTGATCAAAATCAAATTCTTCTTGTTTCATTATTGCATGACGATAATTATGGGTATTTGAATCAGTATGGAAAAATTTATAATGATGATGATCTTGGAGCGTTTGACTTTAGTGTTTTTGGTTCTGAGGGTGTATTAGAATTTCATCCAAATTATTATGAAGAGAATAGTTATAATGTTTCATTCTCAGCTCTTGCTGTCAGCGATCTTACAACGTCCGTTGGGCAATTAAACCTTGGTGATGTTGTAAGTATTGCATCATCAAGCGTAACTATTCCTTCAGGAACATCAACTGCTACAGCTATTGTTGGAATCGCATCTACTTATAGAGGATCAAAAATTTATGTTGTCATTGGTGCAACAGATGGATCTTACTATGAAGTTGATGAACTTAGTGTTGTACATAACGGAACTGATGTTTCATATATGGATTATGGGCAGTTAACAACTGGAAGTCTCTCTTCATATGGTTCTCCAGGAATTGGCACATATTATTCATATCTTTCAGGATCTAATTTAAATGTTGATCTTATTCCATACGCGGGTCTTTCAACAAACTATTTTGTAAATACGATTCGTGTTTCAATTGCAAACTCATCTTCAGTTGGTGTTGGAACATCATACATCTTTGACGGATTCGTTGGATCTGGTTTTACAAGCATTGCTTCATCGGGTTCTCCAACAGCAGTGAATGTCGCATCGTTCCCATCAGATCATGATGCAGCCTATTATATTGGTGTTGTCGAAGATTTTACAAATAATGAGTATCAGATTTCTGAAATGGTTGTATTAAAAAATCAATCGAATGCATATATTACGGAATATGGATACATTCATACTGATGGATCTCTTGGAGATTTTACAGTTGCAAGAATTGGTGATGATACAGTATTGCAATTTACGCCAAGAGCAAATATACAAACACAAGTCAGAGTATATCAAGAAGCAATTACAGCACTACATGCACATGATTATCCTAGAGAAATATCTTTAAATAATGCTGCTGTAGATGGTGGTCATGCACTCTATGAAGGAACTGCTATTTCTTCTAAGAAAAACTTTGGTTTGACTCATAGACAAAGACCAATTTTTGAAAGATATTTTGATGGAACATCTACTAATATTGTAGATTTAGCAAATGATAGATTACAGATTCCTGAACATTTCTTTGTAACTGGTGAAAAAATCTATTATGAATATGGTGGTTCTGATACCAGTAGTGCCAATGCCATTGGAATTGCAACCACATCAATTTCTGGAATTGGAGTTACTGATAAACTTCCAAGAACTTTATATGCATATAAAACAGATAACTTATATCTAAAGTTTGCTGGATCAGCTGCTGATGCTTTATCAAGTCCACCAAAGTTCTTAGACATAACCAGTGTTGGAATTGGAACTTCACATATTGTTAAAGGGTCGAATCAAAATGCTAGATCGATGATTGCAATTGATAACGTAATACAATCACCAATCGTTGGCACTTCAATAACAACAACTGTTGGAACATATGTAGAAGCAATAACAAATATTGTTACTCTATCCGGAATTACGTCAATATTCAGTGGAGATTTAATAAAGATTGATAACGAAATTATGCGACTTGATACTTTGGGATTTGGTGCAACTAATGTTGCTATTGTTCAAAGAGGATGGCTTGGCACTGGAATTGCTACGCACCAAGTAGGAACCGTAGTTACTAAATTATCGGGAAATTATAATATCGATGCAAATACAATTTACTTTGCAAATTCTCCATGGGGGCAAATACCATTTACAAATCCATCAAGTAGAGCGGATGAACAAGATTATGTTGGACTGATAACTGGATCTACATTTAGTGGTAGAGTCTTCTTAAGATCGGGAGATGTAAATTCTTCTTCTGATGCATATTTTTACAATAAAATATTTGATGATATTTCAGAATCATTTACTGGAGTTAATACCAGTTTTATCCTTAAATCTAATGCATCAAATATTACTGGTGTAAGCACTAGCAATGCGGTGATATTGGTAAATCAAATTTTCCAACAACCATCTAGAAATACATCTCCAATTACGGTGACTGGTAATTATAGTCTTTCAGAGTCTTCTGGAATTACTACAATCTCGTTCATTGGTAATGCATCACAATCATATGATATTAATGCCTCAGGATTGCCAAGGAAAGGTATACTTGTTTCTGTTGGTTCAACTGCTGGATTTGGATTCCAACCTTTAGTTTCAGCTGGAGGAACTGCGGTTGTTTCTATTGCTGGCACAATTCAATCAATTAGTATTGGCAACAGCGGCTCTGGTTATCGTTCTGGAGCGCAGACTGTAAGAGTTGGTGTTGGAACTTCAAGTACAAGAACTCCAAATATTCAATTTATTGGAACCGCAGCAGTTCAAAATGGTTGCGTCGTAAGTATTGCGATTACGAATCCCGGAATTGGATATACTAGATCAAATCCTCCAGTTGTCTTTATTGATTCTCCACTTTCTTATAGCAATATTCCACTCATTTATAGTTCATCTTCAATTCCTGGAATTGGAAGTGGTGCAAAAGTTGATATTGTGGTGGGCCAAGGTTCAAGCGTTGTCAATTTTGAAGTTAGAAACAGTGGCTATGGATATGGTCAAGGTGAAACTCTTACCGTTGCAATCGGTGGTACAGTTGGTATTCCAACAAATACAACTCTATCCTATCAAGAATTCAGACTTACTGTTGATAGAACTCATACAGACTCTTTTGCTGGTTGGTCTATTGGCGATTTACAGGTTATTGATCCATTTGATGCTTTATTTGATGGAGAAAGAAAAATCTTTCAAATTAAAATAAATGAAGCTCTTACATCTATTAGAACAAGACCTGGATCAAATATTGATATTCAGGCAACGTTATTAGTGTTTATTAATGATGTTTTACAAGTACCTGGATCTGGATATATTTTCCGTGGAGGTAATTTAATTACATTCCCAGAACCACCAAAATCTGGAGATACTTCAAAAATTCTCTTCTATAAAGGCACTAGTAATGTTGATGTTGCTTTAGTCGATGTTTTAGAACCAATTGAAGTAGGTGACGGTTTACAATTAATTGATGATTCAATTTTCTTAACTGAAGATGAAAGACTTGTTACAAGTATTCCTGCAAGTGATTATGTAAATACGAATACTTATTTTAATCCTGGACTTACATTTGGAGAGACCTATGTAAGACCTGTTACACTATGCTATCAAACTGAAGATAAAATTATTGATGGATTAGAAGTTGGAAAAACCAGAGTTCTTTATGAACCATTTGTTCAACCATCAACAAATATAATTAATAGTCTTGGAATTACATCTTCAGTAGTATTTGTGGAAAATGCAAAGACTTTCTTTGATTCACAAAAAGAAAATACTACTGGAAGTACAAACTACAAGAAAATTACTATTACATCTCAAGATGCAGTTTCTGGAGCAGCTGCAACTGCAGTTGTTTCTGCCGCTGGAACAATTACTTCGTTTGTAATCAGTGATGGTGGTTATGGATATACTTCGGCACCAGACGTGGTTGTTTCAAATCCAGTTGGTCTTGGATCAACATATAGAGCTTCTGGTTCTGCAACCATAACGAATGGTGTTGTAACATCTATTGGAGTTTCTGCAATTGGTTATGGGTATACATCAACAAATCCGCCATTAGTTTTAATTCAAAGTCCAAAAGTTACTAAAGAAGAAATATCTAATGTTACATTTGAAGGCGACTTTGGTATTATTACAGGAATTAAAACTACATCAGTTTCTGTTGCAACAACGGGATTAGTATTTGACTTCTTTATTCCACAGAATTCTTATCTAAGAGATTTAAATATCAATACTGTCGGTATTGCCACAACCGGTGTCAGTGGAATTCAAACTGGATATTATTTCGTAGTTAAGAATTCAAATGTTGGAAATGGAGTAACAGCAAAAGATGAAACCGGTGGAACCGTAGGTATTGGAACAACTTGTTTGGATAACATTTATAAGGCTGTTGCAGTTTCGATTGCACAAACTGCTGTCCCTGGTATTGGATTGACTTATGTTGCAAAAGTAACCATAAGTCTTACTTCATATAATAATCTTATAGGACTTGGATTTAGTTCATTCTATGGCGAATATAGTTGGGGAAGACTTTCTACTATGAATAGAGTATATCCAAAAGCATTTACAAATTATATCAATGGTATTGCTGGAGTTTCAAGTTCTCCAACAGTTCAAAGATTACTTCCTCTGAAATACCGAGATTATACTACATAAATACATAAAAAACTCCAAATGGCTGCTATTATAACAGATCAATTTAGAATATTGAGTGCTAAGAATTTTGTTTCTGTAGCTAGTTCTTCAGACAACTCATATTATGTTTTTGTAGGACTTCCCAATGCGTCAGAATATAGTACGACGTGGGACACAAATCCTCCAGCACCAAAGGATAATTTTAGTGAAGAGAATTCATATTGGGATACTGCAATTGCAGTCAAAAAAATATCGACAGAAAATATTAAACAAATTATTAGAAAGATAACCTGGACATCGGGAATTACTTATGACATGTATAGACATGATATAAGTAGAACTAATACATCAAAACCATCTGATGCAACTAGTTTATATGCTGCAAATTATTATGTCGTAAACTCGGACTACAGAGTTTATATCTGTTTACAAAATGGAACAAATCCAGAAAACCCAGAAGGAAGACCTTCTCTTGATGAGCCAATCTTTACAGATTTAGAACCAAGATCCGCAGGTACAAGTGGTGATGGATATATTTGGAAATATCTGTATACAATTGCTCCTAGCGATATTATCAAGTTTGAAACTTCAAATTTTATTCCTGTTCCAAAAGATTGGGGAACTAGTGATACAAACTCAACAGTAAGAAACAATGCCGCTACAAGCGGACAGATCAAAATTGTAACGATTACCAATCGTGGTGTTGGCATTGGAACTGCAAACACAACCTACACTAGAGTTCCAATTAAAGGAGATGGGATTGGTGCCGAAGCAACAATCATCATCAACAATAATTCTAAAGTAGAATCTATTACAATATCCAATGGTGGATCTAGTTATACCTATGGAACAGTTGATTTAGTTGCAGGAAACGTACCTGTAGGAACTACTCAACCAAACTTTGACGTAATTATTCCTCCAAAAGGTGGACATGGAGCAGATATCTATAGAGAACTTGGGGCTAATAGAGTTGCACTTTACGCGAGAATTGAAAACGACACACAAAATCCAGATTTTATAACAGGAAATCAAATTTCAAGAGTTGGTGTAATTGAAAATCCATTGGTTTACAATTCAAGTTTTATCCTTACTGAAGATAAGGCAAGTGCAGTTTATGCATTGAAACTTGTTGGTACTGGATATAGCACTGCAACTTTTATTGCCGATGCATTAGTTACCCAAACAGTAGGAGTAGCATCTACTGCTGTTGGTAGAGTCATTTCATATGATCAAAATACTGGAGTTTTAAAATACTGGCAAGATAGAACTCTTGTTGGATTTAATAGTGATGGTACTAAAAACTCCACACCAATTTATGGATTTAATATGAATAGATTCACATCATCTCCTGGTGTTGGTGGCACTACTATAATTCAAGGTGGAAGTGCTGGATTATCTATTGATACAAATTACAATGGTATATCTACCTCAATAAATAGTAGGACATATTATTTTGGACAGAACTTTATTAATGGTGTGTCTAGTCCAGAAGTTCAAAAGTATTCTGGAAACATCATTCATGTAGATAATAGACCCTCTGTTACAAGATCGTCTAGCCAAAAAGAAGATATCAAGGTAATTTTGCAATTCTAAGAAATCATGCCAGAGTCAACCAATCTCAACGTTTCTCCATATTTTGATGATTTTGATTCTACTAAGAATTATTATAAGGTCTTGTTTAAACCTGGATATCCTGTTCAGGCTAGAGAATTAACTACTTTACAATCCATTCTTAAAAACCAAATTGAACAATTTGGTAATCACGTATTTAAAGAAGGATCTGTAGTAATCCCTGGGCAGTTAAGTTATACAAATCAGTATAAATTCGTAAAGATTGAAAATTCATATCTCGGCGTAGACGTAAGCGTTTATATTAATGATCTTGTAGGTAAAAAAATCACAGGAGATCAATCTAAAGTACAAGCACAAATTTTATCTGTGCTTCCACAAAACGAACTTGGAAATGAATATACAACTCTTTATGTGAACTATTTGGCTTCTGGATTGGGTGATCAAAAAGTATTTTCAGATAATGAAAAATTAACACTTAACGAAAGTTACTCTCAAAACTCAATCATTATTCAAAGTGGTGAAGGATTTGCAAACACTACTTTATCTGCGACTGGTAATGGTTCTGCTGCTGTTCTTAGCAATGGAATTTATTTCTTGCGCGGATACTTTGTTGAAGTATCTGAGCAAACATTAGTTCTTGAACCATATAGCAATATCCCAAGTTATAAAGTTGGATTTGATATTATTGAAGAATTTATTAATGCGGATGAAGATGATTCTTTAAATGATACTGCGAAAGGATTTTCTAACTATGTAGCACCAGGAGCTGATAGATTTAAAATCACTGCAGTATTATCTAAGAAAGGTTTAACAGAAACGACAGCAGAAAATTTTATTAGTTTATTAGAAGTAAGAAGTGGAGAATTAGTAAAAAATACAACTACAACATCCCAATATAACGTTCTTTCTACAGAACTTGCTAGAAGAACATCTGAAGAGTCTGGTGATTATTATGTCAGACCATTTGACATTACTGTAAAAGAAACTTTAAATGACAATCTTGGAAATAATGGAGTATTTCAAGAAGGTCAGTTAACATATAATAATCAAACTCCTAAAGAAAGTTTAGGCACTTATAAAATTGGTGCAGGAAAAGCATATGTCAAAGGATATGAAGTAGAATCTTTATCTGCAAATTTCCTCGATTTCCAAAAACCAAGAACAACAAAAACAATTACTGATGCAAGTCTTGCATATGTAACTGGTCCGACTTTTACAGTTAATAATGCTTTTGGAGCTCCTAATTTAAATCTTGGAAGTCCATTCATTGTAAGTTTAAGAGACTCTAGAGTTGGAGTTGTTTCTGCTACGCTTCCAGGAAAAGAAATTGGATTAGCAAGAGTTTATGATTATGCTTTAGAATCTGGATCCTATAATACCACGAATTTAAAATTAAATCAATGGGATATTTCTTTATTTGATGTAGAAACCTATACTGAAATTACTCTTAACCAAAATGTAACGTTAACAACTCCAGTTCATATTAAAGGAAAAGCAAGCGGAGCTACTGGATACCTTAGATTTGATGTTAATAATGCAGGCATTCTTACTGCATATGGTGTGAAAGGATCATTTGCTGCAAATGAGAAATTTATCTTTAATGGCGTAGAAACCACAAGTAGAGTTTCTACTGCGATTACTGAGTATACAATACAAAATGTAGAATCTTTATCAAATGTAAGCACATCTTCAACTTCATTCACTGCAGATATTGTACCAACTATTACATATAATGTAGGACTTGCTTCTGTTACTGCAAGATCTGCAACTGGAATCAGCAGCATTAGTTTAAATGTAGGAAATAGTAACTTTGCATTTACAAATAATGTGAAAGTTGGTGGATTAGTAAAATATACAATTGCTGGATCCACAGTTCCAACTCATAACACAATTGTTACAGTTTCAGCAAATTCTATTGTTGTAACTGGAGTTACGACTGTAACTGGAATTTGTGAGGGTTCTCCACCGGCAACAGCAAGTTCTGTAAGTGATCTTGCAATTCTTGGATCTTCTTTTCAGACTTCAGTAGATAATACTTTATATACGAAGCTTCCTAAGAATTTTATTTCTTCTGTAGATCTTACAGATTCTAATCTTACAATTAAAAAAGAATTTGCCGTTACTATTGCAAGCAATCAATCAAACACATTGGTTGCATCTGCAAATGAAACATTCTTACCATTTGATGAAGAAAGATACGTACTGGTTAGATCTGACGGCACATTTGAAACGTTACGTGCAGATAAGTTCTCATTTGATGCAACTGGATCTCAACTAACAATTTTTGGATTAGGCTCAAATGATAGTGGTGCAAGACTGATTGCAACTTTGCGTAAAATCAAAGTTAAAGCAAAAGCAAAAAATAAGAACAGAATCAAAACTTTAATCATCAATAAATCAAAGTATGAGCATTCTGGTATTGGATCAACCACTGTAAATGATGGATTAACTTACGGAACGTTCCCATACGGCACAAGAGTTCAGGATGAAGAGATTTGTCTGAATGTTCCAGATGTAACAAAGCTCTACGGCATTTTTGAATCTACAACAACATCTGAAGCGTCTTTACCAGCAGTTACCTTCAGCTCTTTAACTGGACCTACAAATAAAACTAGCGATTTGTTAGTTGGTGAAAAATTTACGGGACAAACTTCAGGAGCTGTTGCGGTCTTTACAAATAAAGTCAATGATCTTCAAATTAATTATGTTTACTTAAACGACAAGTCATTCCAATCAAGTGAAGTTGTAATGTTTGAAGAAAGTGGAATTAATGCCACTATTTCTGCCCTTACATTGTCCGATAAAAATATAACTGCAGATTATACATTAGATGCTTCACAAAAAAATACAATCTATGATTATTCCAGAATTGTAAGAAATCCAGTATCAAAAGAACCAGTAAAGCAAATTAAAATTATTTTTGAATCTGCAAGTTTTGCATCTTCAGATCTTGGAGATATCACGATTGTAAATTCTTACAATGACTATGATTATTGCGATATAGCTCCTGTAGAAGGAAAAGTAGCAAATAGTGATATTATTGATATTCGTCCAAGAGTATCAGAATATGCTGTCGCTGCTGGTTCTCGTTCACCGTTTGAATTTTTATCAAGAACATTCTCGGAAGCTCAGAATTGTGGTAGAAATATTCTTGCATCTGATGAGTCTATTCTTCTCTCATTCGATTACTACTTAGGAAGAATTGATAGAATTTTCTTAACGAGGAATGGTGGATTGCAACTTCTTACTGGCGATCCTTCAGAAACTCCAAGACCACCTAAAGCATTAGATGATGCTCTTGAGATTGGATCGGTATCACTTCCACCTTATCTTTGCGATGTAAACAAGGCATCGGTAAGTTTGGTTTCTCATAAGAGATATCAGATGAGTGATATTTCTAGACTTGAAGATAGAATTAAAAATCTTGAATCTTATACCACACTCAATCTTTTGGAAGCAAATACGCAGTCTTTAAGTATTAAAGATGTTAATGGTTTGGACAGATTTAAATCTGGATTCTTTGTAGACAATTTTAGAACAACCAATTTCCAAAATAAAACCACAACAATTAAAAACTCAATCGATCAAACGAATCAAGAATTAAGACCATCACCATACACAACTGAAATTGATTTATTAATTGGTTCTAAGTCTTTAGTTGGAATTGGAGCTTCTGTAGATCCAAACGCTGATGTAAGATTTGTCGATGATTTAATTGGTAATAATGTAAGAAGAACTGGTCAAGTAATCACGCTTGACTATACAGAAGCTTCTTTTATAAGACAACCATTTGCTACAAGAATTGAAAATGTAACACCATATCTTGTAACAAACTATGAGGGAACTATTTCATTAACACCTTCATCTGATGTTTGGACAGATCAAGTTAGATTAGCGCCAAGAACAATTACTCAAGATAATTTTACTGCTACTCAACAACAACTTGCATCTCAAGGATTTGATCCCCAGACAGGTCTTGGCCCCGTTAATTGGGGTGCATGGGAAACCACCTGGACTGGACAATCTACTTCACAACAAGTAGAAAATTCTGGAGATACAACCACAACATTTACTACGACTACAACCACTGAGGATCAAAGAAGAAGTGGAACTCAATTACAACTTACTGAACAAACCACAACGACTTCACAAGGAGATTCTCTGATTTCTTCTTCTCTTGTAACATTCATGAGATCAAGAAACGTCGAATTTGTTGCTAAGCGTTTTAGACCACATACTCGGGTATATTCATTCTTTGATGGTGAAGACGTAAATTCATTTATTGTTCCAAAACTTCTTGAAATTGGAATGGTATCTGGTATTTTCCAAGTTGGTGAAACAGTAGTTGGTACATTTGCAAATTCTTCAATAAATCAAAACACTACGCCAGGATCTACTCCAACTGAGATTAGATTTAGAGTCGCAACAGCAAATCACAAGTATGGTTCATTTAATGCTCCAAGTGATGTTTACACAAATAATCCATACGATCAGCAAGCAACTGGAACTTTAACTTCAGTTTATTCTGCAACTTCTACACTTCTTAATGTAGATATTGCAAGTCTTTCGGAACAAGTTCAAGGACAGTTCTTCGGAAGAGTTCTGCCAGGATTAAAATTAAAAGGATTGACAAGTGGCGCTGAAGCTACGGTATCAGATGTCAGATTGGTGTCGGATAATCTTGGAACAATCATTGGATCATTCTTAATTCCCAATCCAAACGTACCTACAAATCCAACATTTGAGACTGGAATTAAAACATTTAAACTGACCAATGATAGAACAAACTCTTTAGTACCAGGATCTGTATATACTGAAGGTGAAGTCAATTATTATGCACAAGGTCTTCTGAATAATGTTCAAGAAACTATTACTTCTGTCAGAAGTCCTCAGTTTACATCAACATCATTATCAGATGCAAGATCCCAATCAAATTCTACTACATCTTCAAGTTCAACTAGAGTTCAACCAGTATTCATCACTAATGTAATAGAAACTACGATTATACAAATAGTAGAAGTAGAAGTTCCAGCGCCGCCCCAAGATCCATTAGCACAATCGTTTAATCTTCCTGCAGGGAATGGATTATTTGTAACCAAGATTGATTTGTATTTCAGATCAAAAGATGATATTCTTCCAGTTACGGTTCAACTTCGTCCAATGTCTCTTGGATTGCCCACAGGAACTGTATATCCATTCAGCGAAGTAAGCATTGATCCAAAAGATGTTAATATATCAGAAGATGGAACTGCTGTTACCACAGTTACATTCCCATCACCAGTATATTTGAAAGGTGGAGAAGAACATTCTGTTGTTCTTCTTTCAGAATCAACTTCATATCAAGTTTGGATTTCTAGACTTGGTGAAGTCGATAGAACAACTGCTGGATTACCAGAATCACAACAAATTTTTGTAACTCAGCAACCACTCTTAGGATCATTATTTAAGTCTCAAAATGCATCAACTTGGACTCCAAGTCAATATGAAGATCTTAAGTTTACTCTCTATCAGGCAGTATTTACAAATCAAACAGGAGACATCAATTTCTATAATCCACAGTTAAATATTGGCAACAAGCAGATTGCAAATCTTCTGGTCAATCCTCTTGAAATGAATTCAAGAAAAGTTCGTGTTGGACTAGGAACAACAGTAACAAGTACAAACTTTATCGTTGGTACAACTGTTGGTCAGTTAAACTCAAACGCAACTGGCAATTATGTTGGAGCTGCTGGATCTGGCACAGGAAATCTGACAATTACAAACGCTGGTATTGGTTATTCTAACGGTTCATTCAATAACGTTTCTTTGACAAATGTAACTGGATCTGGTGTTAACGCAACCGCAAATATCACCATTTCTAATAACGTTGCCACTGCTGCAACAATTAATGCTGGTGGATCTGGATATCGTGTTGGTGATGTTCTCAGCGTTTCGAGCCTTAGTGGAAGTACACTTGGATCTAACTTAAGACTCTCCGTTCCACAAATTACTGGCACTAAAGAAATTATTTTAGATAATGTTCAGGGTACATTTACAACAGGAACTGGAAGCACAATCACTTACGTTGCTTCTGGAATAGGAGTAACAAGTCTGAACGGTGGTGGAGTAACAGCAAGTTATGTTACTGTGGATTCAGAACCATCTGATGGATTACATATCAAGGTAAATCACAAGAACCATGGTATGTACGCTCTGAATAACAATGTTGCTATTTCTGGAGTTTATTCAGATTCAACTCCAACAACATTAAATACTGCATATGCAAAAGAAAGTTCGGGCAGTATTGTTCTTACAAATGCAAGCGGATTTGAAACATTTGAAAATGTAAGCGTTGCATCTACAAATCCTGGTTATATCCAAATTGAAGATGAAATCATTGCTTATGAGGGAGTTGTTGGAAATACGCTGACTAGTATTACCAGACAAATTGATCAGACAAAATCATTTACATATGCTGCTGGAACTCCAGTATTTAAATATGAAACAAATGGCATTTCTCTGAGAAGAATTAATAAGACACACACGCTGCAGGATGTTGGATTCTCATCAACTAGAACATATGATTTAGATTATTATTACCTGAAAATTGATACAAGTTCTGCAGGAAACAGTGCATCTCTTCCACAAGGACAAGTTAACAGAAGTTCTGCAATATCGTTCCCACCACTTTATATTGATCAAACTAAGTCTGCCGGTGGTCCAAACGTATACGCTACTCAAAATATTCCATACTCAATAATTAGACCTAATGTTCAGATCATGAACTTACTGGCAACAACAGTTTCTGCATCAATCAGAACTGTAACAGGATCTAGTGTTGATGGTAGTGAAGAATCCTATATGGATGCTGGTTACGAACCAATCGTATTGACTTCTAACAATTACTTATCTTCACCAAGAATAGTAGCTGCATCAATTAATGAATCTTCCGCATTAACCACTCTCCCCGGAAATAAATCATTCACAATGAATGTGAAGATGAGTACTATTGATCGTAATGTTTCTCCTGTAATTGACCTTGATAGAGTATCTGCAATCTTTATCAATAACAGAGTTAATAGTCCAATCAGCGACTATGCAACGGATTCAAGAGTATCAACTCTTGCAGATGATCCTTCAGCATTTGTTTATGCATCAAATCCAATTGCACTTGAAGTTCCAGCATCGTCTCTGAAAGTTATTGTAAGTGCATACGTGAACAGAGACAGTGATCTGAGAGCATTATATGCAATTATGAAAGATCCTACAGAGAATCCAATTTACTATCCATTCCCAGGATGGAATAATCTGAATAGTCTTGGTAATGTAATTGATGTTGCCAATAATGATGGTCTCTCAGACATTAAGGTTGCCAAAACTGACAATCTTGCTAACCTGAGTCAGAACCTTGACTATAAGGAATATACATTCACTGTAAATAATTTGACCGATTTTAGATACTTTACAATCAAACTTATTGGATCATCATCGGATATGGCTCATCCACCTAGATTAAAAGATCTGAGAGTCATTGCTCTTGCGTGATTATGAATACAAAATTTTCTAAAGTTGAGGGTTATACTAACCTAGTTCGTGATAATTCTACGAATGCTATCCTAAACACCAATATGAGTGACTATCAAAATTATAAAAATTTAAAACAAGTAAAAGAGTCTGAGAATCAAAAACTTCAAAGACTCGAAGATGATATGA
>Ga0169931_10003102_pt1 | contig 26612 bp, 19 predicted proteins | sample Kivu_15m_20L_FD_129675 | JGI IMG/M metagenome (GOLD analysis project Ga0169931, IMG submission 129675) | Freshwater microbial communities from Lake Kivu, Western Province, Rwanda to study Microbial Dark Matter (Phase II) - Kivu_15m_20L... | ecosystem: Environmental > Aquatic > Freshwater > Lake...
GAAAAAACCAAGTGGTTTATAGCATCAGCACATTAACTCATTAGCAAATCAGCACATTAACCTTCCGCCTTCGGCGGACGGAAAAAACCAAGTGGTTTATAGCATCAGCATATCAGCACATTTAAAATGTCCTTCGGGACATTTTCTTTTTCCGTGTAGACCACAAGGGCGGCAATTCAATTTTTGAGTGGTTTGAATAACAGTTGAATTCTCCGACAAAGGACCAAATCCAAATTCAGGTATGGTACTGCAAAAGAATGCTGTAACCGGCGCATTTACTGCTGAGGCCAGATGCATTGGAGCCGAGTCGTTTACATAATTCATTTCGGCATTTTTCATAATCCCTGCCGATTCTAGCAAATCAGGTTTGCCACATAAATTGATGACTTTGTGGTTTAGAATGCCTTTGGCAATGATAGAACACAGTTCTTTGTCGCCCGGTGCACCCAGCAAAACAATGCTGAGGTCTTTATGAAGTTTGTTTCCTAATTCAATCCATTTTGGAATGGGCAATTGTTTGGTAAACCAAACCGAAGCAGGCGCCATGCAAACGTATTTTTCAGGCAAATCAAACTGTTTTTCAGCATGATCAGAAGGGTATAGGCGAGGCTTGCTATAAAGCGGAATTGATAAAAAACGGATTAATTCAAGATTGCGTTCGCATTCATGCTTGCCATTTCCGATTTCATGTTCAATCTTGTATTGAAAAAGGAATGAAAAGGGATTTTTTTTGAAGCCGGAAATTTTGGAGCCTCCTGACAATCCGGCCAGCAGGCCGGAAGCAGCAAAGCGCTGGCAGTTTATTACGAGGTCGTATTTGTTTTTTCTAATTTGAAAAAGCAGTCGGATTAAATTTCTGTACTTATGTTTCTTTTTGTCCCAGATTAGGATTTTGTTGAGGAATGGATGGTGATTGAATAAGCTTTCGCTGCCTTTTCGAATGAGGAAATCGATTTTTACATCATTAAAAGCATGATGAATTGTTTCTGCCAGGGGAGTCGCCAGCACCACATCGCCTAAAAAAGCTGTTTGAATAATTAGAATCCGTTTCAATTTAAACAGCTACCTGGTGCTCTCTTAAGGCATCGTTGAGAGAGGTTTTTAAATCGGTTGAGGCTTTGCGCTGACCAATAATCAGGGCGCAGGGCACCTGATAACTTCCGGCGGGAAATTCTTTGGTAAAGGTCCCTGGAATTACAACAGAGCGTTCAGGGACAAATCCTTTGTATTCTTTGGGTTCCGCATTGCTAACGTCGATAACGCGGGTGCTTTGCGTGATGACGACATTGGCCCCAAGAACGGCTTCTTTGCCAATTCGGGCGCCTTCAACCACGATGCTTCTTGAGCCTATGAAACAGCCATCCTCAATAATTACCGGGCTGGCCTGCACCGGTTCAAGAACGCCACCAATTCCAACCCCTCCGCTGAGGTGTACATTTTTTCCAATCTGAGCGCAGGAACCAACTGTGGCCCAGGTGTCGACCATGGTGTTTTCATCTACATAGGCACCGATATTTACGTAAGAGGGCATCATGATGACTCCTTTTGCAAGAAAGCTTCCATACCGGGCAATTGCATGGGGTACCACACGCACACCCAAGGCAGCATATCCGGTTTTAAGTTGCATTTTATCATGGAATTCGAAGGGCCCCAACTCGAGGGTTTTCATTTGCTGAATCGGAAAATAAAGAATAACGGCTTTTTTAACCCAGTCATTTACCTTCCAGCCTTCGGCTGATGGCTCAGCAACCCGAAGTTGGCCTTTGTCAATTTCTTCAATGACCCGGCGAATGGTTTTTTGCACCATTGGGTCTTTTAGTAATTCTCTTTGCTCCCAGGCTTGTTCGATTTCTTGCTGCATGCAGCAAAAATAAAATAATTCTGCAGCCTGCGTATTTATAAATGTGGAGCAAAGAATGATTTCATACTTCTTACTTTAGGTTAGGAATCGATAGTTTGAGTTTAGCAAATTGTGCGTAGAGTGTTGCCTGAAGTTCATTTGTGAATTAGGAGCTGATTAAAGCCGGCTTTTAATTCGATTTGTTTGTAAAACGCGAGGTGATTTGGTTTTTCGTAGCCCGTTGTTCTAGTTTTTTTAGGAAAGTTGGATTTTGTATGATTTGAAAAAGTTTTGCACCACATGCAAAAGCAGTAGAATCGATGGTCTTGTACCTTTCGCTCATGGGAGTTGATTTTCCGGAAAGTCTTTTGCATTTTATATGGCAGTTCAGGTTGTTTGATGAAAGCAAGGTGAAGTTCATTGATGGAGAGGCGGTTAAAGTGGTTTCACCAGGTATGCATCACCGCGATGGAGGACCAGATTTCAGAAATGCGCGATTGCAAACAAAAGATGCTTTGTGGGTTGGCAACGTTGAAATTCATTTACGTTCATCGGATTGGTATCGGCATCACCATCAAACAGATGAAGCTTATGATTATGTGATTGCCCATGTGGTTTATGAGAATGATGCTGAGGTAAGCAATCGTTCCGGAGTAGCTGTACCCTGCATTGAATTGAAGGATGTAATTCCTCCATTGTTGTTTGAACGATACCGCACCCTGATGTCGGGGATGTTTGATATCCCATGTTCGGGTATCGGGAGAACAGATGTTCTCACGTTGCATAACTGGCTTGACCGGCTGGTTGTTGAAAGACTTGAATCGCGCTCAGATCAAGTGCGAAAGATGCTTGAGATTTGTAGGTTTGATTGGCAGGAAACCTTGCATGTTTTTATTTTCCGAGCGATGGGAATGCAGGTTAACCAGCTGCCTTTTGAAATGTTAGCAAGGAATGTCTCTTTAGGATTGTTGAGGCAGTATGCCGGTAGTACCTTTAAGTTGGAGTCGATTTTACTGGGTTGTGCAGGCTTTTTAAACGCTGAGTCGCGCGATGTTTACACTGAAGAATTGAAATCGGAGTTCGAGTTCTTAAGAAAAAAGCATCGTTTGAAGATGATGGAGCTTTCGCTTTGGAAATTTTTAAGGATGCGACCAATGAATTTTCCGACTGTCCGAATAGCGCAGCTGGCATCGATGTACTCCAATCAAACAATTAGTCCCTCTGAGTTAAGTAAGCTGAAAGACGTTCGTGCCTTGAGGGATTTCTTTTCATGTCGTGCTTCGCCTTATTGGGATGCGCATTATCGTCTTGGAGAAGCATCGGCCTATAGGCCAAAAACACCTGGTAAACAGGCGCTTGAAAATGCCTTGATAAATGCGGTTATACCACTGATGTTTGAGTATGCCAGGCATCGGGGTGATTCGGCATTGAGGGAGCGATGTCTAGAGTGGCTTTATGAAATGAAACCGGAAAACAATCATGTGGTAAGAGAATGGATGAGACCCGGTATTGAGCCAGATTCTGCGGCAGCTTCGCAAGCGCTTTTGCAGCTAAAGCGGTTTTATTGTGATGAGCGTAGATGCCTGGATTGTGCTGTTGGGCACAAGCTGCTTAAAGATACCTTGAGGATTAATTAAGGCGGTAAGGAACGGTCATACTGAATTCCGGGATTTCTACTTTAAAGGAAGCGCCATCGGCAATTCTTTCAAAGGTGTAGTTCCCATTCATTTTACCGAATTCAGATTTGAGGTTGCAAGCCGATTCGTATTCATAAACTTCACCTGGACGAAGTACAGGTTGTTGTCCAACAACGCCGGCACCCTCTACATCGCGGTGTTCTGAAACGGAATCAAAGATGTTCCAGTGGCGACGAAGAAGTTGTACATCGTAATCACTTGTGTTTTCGATACGGATTTTATACGTGAAGAGATAATACATCTTCGAAGGGTCAGAATACAGTTCCTGAAAGTTTGTGTTAACTGTAACGCTTATGCCGTGAGTAACTTTTGTGATCATAGTTTTTGTGTTTTGTTTGTGCAATGTTAGGCACATTATCAGATACAAAACAAATCTTACTCTTCTGAAACCCTTGTTAATACTGTGTTTTTGAAAACCATTCTTGGTTAATCGCAAATTATTTTACAAATATGCATAAAATCTTACACACAAATTACATGTGCTTAAAAATTTATCTGATTGCACCAGATTTAGCTTGTGAGACACCAATTAGTTCGTCATAAACCTCTGTGTAAGGCCTGCTGTAAAAGAGAATCAAGTAATCATTTTCAGTTTGAAAGTTACTTCCTTCGGCGTAATAAAGCTCAGCTTTTTTGCCTTTAATGGGCAGGAAACCATAACAGTAATAGTAAATTCCTTGCTTGAGTAAGATACGGGCGCGATAGCTTTTAGATGGGTAATCATAGATTAGACGGAAGTCAGGTTTAAAAAGCCAATCGCTGAACGCACCCATTAAATAAAGGTTACCATGAGTTAAAGGTGCGTCGTAAGGGAGCGAAAAGTTGACCCAAGAGTAGTCTGCATCAAGCTCAGGTTCAGAGCCTTCGGTGTTTCTTATGAAAAATTTACCATTTGCGTCGGGCAGACTTCTGTATTCGCTGAACGTACGTAAGGGATCGGGAAGAAGCTTTGTAACAATCAAAGAGGAATCACGTTGAAAGTAATCTACCCGGTCGCTTTGCATTCTTAAACTTCGAATGTCAGCCCATCGAAATTCATTTCCAGCTTCAAAACAATTGCGACCATCGTCGTAATTATAATTAATGTTTTGCTTATTAAAGCTCAAGGGTTCGAGGGTAATGGCATTGTCCCACCGGTAGTTCTGGCGAATAATCAATTTGGTGTTTGATGGAATATTGACTAAGTTCAAGTTTGATATTCCGACAGAAACATCAACCTCCTGATGTGTGTCTGTAAGGTTCACAGGGACAGGTCTTCTTACCGAGGCTCCCACTTTCGCGTCCTGTTTATAGACCATAAACCTTCTGGTTAGAACCAGATTATCAGGATCCGCATCTTCGTAAACCTTAAGAATGTAATTTCCGCTGAGGAGAATTTCCATTTGGGGGTTCGGAAATACCAAATCGTAATGCAGGAATTGTTGACGTGTATTAAATGAGTATTCAAAGTCTTGAAGCAAATCTTGTTGCAATCCGCGCACAGCGCGCGAAAACATGACTTTTGAAGGCTGCCAGTCGGCATTGCAATGTTCAATGGAATAGTACAACTGTCGCTGAACAGGGTCCAGATCGTCAAATTGAAGATGCAGTTTGGTATTGCTTCCCAGTTCAATCATAGGGATGGATCCGTCAACACCTTGTTGTTGAAGAATAACAGTCTTAATGGTAGCCCTGAAAACGTGGTCGGTGTATCGCAGACTATCGGTATTTTCTGCTTGCAACAATATATTTACAAAGCAGAATAGGATTATTATGGGTAAGGAAGTTCGTTTTGAAGTGAAATGCATCGCGATTAAATTCATTAAAACCACGAATATACAACGCCAAAAATCAAAACATTCTTGTTTTTTAAACTTTAGATATTACTGCGAAGCAAGCAAAAGTTAATTTTACGGCATGTTAGAGAAATTTTCAATCGCTATTCACGGAGGAGCCGGAACCTTGAGTCGTGGGCAAATGAGTCAGGAAAAGGAACAATTATACAAGTCGAAATTAAAAGAGGCTTTAAGCGCAGGCGTTTCTGTCTTAAAATCAGGTGGTTTAGCAATTGACGCGGTTGAATTTGCTGTTCGCATTCTTGAGGATTCACCTTTATTCAATGCAGGAAAAGGTTCTGTTTTTACGCATGAAGGGAAGCATGAAATGGATGCTTGCATTATGGATGGTTTGGGCCGAAAAGCCGGAGCTGTTGCTGGTATTTATGGCGTTCGTAATCCTATTTCACTTGCCAGGCTGGTGATGGAAAAGTCAGGACATGTAATTCTCTGCTCCCAAGGAGCAATGGAATTTGCCAAAAAAATGGATGTTGTTTTTGAGCCTGAGTCTTATTTTTATGATGAACTTAGATTTAAGCAATGGCAACAAGCTCTGCAAGAAGGGATTGTACAATTGGACCATAGTCCGCTAGATGAAAAAAAATTTGGAACTGTTGGAGCCGTTGCACGAGATATTCAAGGAAATCTAGCTGCTGCAACATCTACCGGAGGCATGACCAACAAACAATTTGGAAGGGTGGGAGACAGTCCGATTCCCGGTGCAGGTAACTATGCAAACAATAACACTTGCGCTGTATCATGCACTGGCAGCGGTGAGTATTTTATTCGAGGTGTTGTTGCATATGATGTAAGCTGTTTGATTGAATACAAAGGATTATCATTAAAGGAGGCTTGTGAGGAAGTCATTCAAAAGCGGGTGCTGAACTTAGGAGGAGATGGCGGACTTATAGCTGTTTCGCCTGAAGGTGATTTATCTCTCGTTTTTAATACGGAAGGAATGTATAGAGCCTTCCATGATGCGAGTGGACAAGAAGCAGTTGAGATTTATAAAGATTGATGCAAAATGGGTGTGAATGTCAAGGGCCAGAGCAGCTACGATAGCATTCTGAGGCGAGGAAGGAAATTCACTTCTCGGTATTATTAGCTTCGAATTTAAGGACAGAATAGATGATGGTTATGAAATATAACCGATTTTAAGCACACAATAGAGAACGGATTTGTGAATAAACGTTTATAGGTGTTCATATTGGTTCATCATTAGCTTGTTGGGTTTACCTTTGCAAGGGTTTAAACCCTTGCAAGCCCTGGTTTTTATTTTGATGGCAGATTTTTTGTGTTTAACACTCTGAATAAGAAGGTTAATTATTGATTTTATTGAGGCTAATGCTTGAAAGTATTGAGGAGTCAAAATGATCAAGATTCTGTTATTATAAAATTCTAGAGCTTGTTCTGGAAAGAGATAAATTGTGGAAAATAAAATGTTATTATGCTTGTTTCGCTAAGCGTTTATAAGCGTTTATAGCGAGTGTACTTCGGGCAAATTTAGCATACCTTTGCGAGGGTTTAAACCCTTGCAAGCCCCAGCTTCACTTATGAAATTTGAAGAATTAGTTTTTATTCTGAATCTTTTTAATTCGATTAAATAAAACCAGCTTCCAGAGGGGTGATATTTATGTTTCTGTTATTTATAGTGAATTCATCACTGTTGGCAAGAATATGAACCACCAGATTTCCTAAACTTATCGGTGTACCTTCAGGCAGGGCTTTATGACTATTATGCGTTAATCCGGAAGGATCAAATAAAATTACCATACCAGAACCAATGACTTTGAAGTGATTTTCAGCATCAATAATAATTCCGGTGTCTTCTGCCAAGCCAATTCCCAACAAGTTGGGATGGATTGCCACCGCTTCTGCAAGGCGACCAAATCTACCGCGACGTATAAAGTGTGTATCAATAATTAGATCGTTTATCAAGCCCAGCCCATTACGCATGATAACTGCTCCTTTGTATAAAGATTCTTGAGAGCTCCCGCCGGCAATCATTTCCCTGCTCATGGCCATTGCGCCAGCACTGGTTCCGGCAATGACTAGTTTTTCATTCAGGTATCGGTGCTCCATTAATCGATGCATCTCGGTATTGCCAATAAATTTAATGATTTTGCTTTGATCACCTCCTGAAAACATAATACAATCGGCTTCTTCTACAGCCCTGATGGTTTCTTTTTTTGAGCTATGCATTCGATTACGAATATCGAGAACCCGTAAATTTTTGCAGCCCAGTTGGGTAAAAGCGTCAATGTAATTTTGGCTTACTTCTTTGGGGATGCTGGATGCGGTTGGAATGATAACGATTCTGGCTCCCTGGCCTCCCGCCTCTCTCACAACATGACTTAGAATACTATCCTCAATAAAATCGAGTGTGTAATTTTCACTTTCTCCAAGACCTTTGTCTTCGTTCCCCCCAATTGGAATGAGTACTCCTTTACCTGACATAAATTTTCTTTTAGATGGAATGGCTAAAATATTATTTCGGACGATAAAAATTATCTACTTTTCAATCGCAATCAACCAAGTTTTTAACTACGCTATTTGCTTTATATGAAGATTAGAGAAATCAATGCCATGCGCGGACCCAATTATTGGTCTGTTCGACGCCACAAACTCATTGTAATGGTACTTGATCTGGAGGATCTTGAAGAGAAGCCCACCAATCACATACCCGGATTTAGAGAACGTCTTGAAAAAATGTTTCCTTCCATGTATAGCCACCGATGCTCAGAAGCCACCGAAGGAGGTTTTTTCAGAAGGGTGGAAGAAGGAACCTGGATGGGACATGTAATTGAACACATTGCTCTTGAAATTCAAACCCTGGCGGGTATGGATGTTGGGTTTGGGCGCACCCGGACTTATGGAGAGCCCGGGGTGTATCATGTAGTTTTTGCCTACATGGAAGAAAAAGTAGGCCGATTCGCTGCGAAAGCAGCTGTAGAAATAGCTCAGGCAATTATTAATGATACGCCTTATGATCTTGAGTCCGATATTCAGCATATGCGCGAATTGCGCGAAAATGAACGATTAGGACCATCCACTGGAAGTATTATTGAAGAAGCAGAAGCTCGGGGAATACCTTGGATTCGTTTGAATAAATACTCTTTATGTCAGTTAGGTTACGGGAAAAATCAGAAGAGAATTCAGGCTACCGTAACTAGTGAAACAAGCAGTATTGCTGTTGAATTAGCCTGCGATAAAGAAGATACAAAATTCCTTTTGGAGCAGGCAGAAGTGCCGGTGCCCAAAGGAGACATCATTCGCTCCGAAGGGGGATTGCGAGACGCCATAGACTCTATCGGCTATCCTCTAGTCATAAAGCCTGTAAATGGAAATCATGGTCGCGGTATTACCGCCAATTTAAATAACTGGGACGACACCCTGAAAGCCTTCGAGGCTGCAAAGGCTATCTCCAGATCCGTAATTGTAGAACGCTACATCGTAGGAGAGGATTATCGTCTTTTGGTGATTAATTATAAATTGGTTGCGGCCGCCAAAAGAACGCCCGCAGGAGTTACGGGAGATGGACAGTCAACAATTCAGCAGCTTATTGATCAAGTAAATGCAGATCCCCGCCGTGGTTATGGGCATGAAAAAGTGCTTACACAAATTACAGTCGATCAAATGACAATAGACATCCTAAAGCAGGAGAATCTAAGTCTGGAATCGATACTTCCTCAGGGAAAATGGCTGAAGCTGAAGGATACCGCAAATCTTAGTACAGGTGGAACATCAACCGATGTGACTGATTTGGTGCACCCTTATAACATTTTCATGGCAGAGCGCATCGCGCGGATTATCGGCCTTGATATTTGCGGTATAGATGTGATGACAACCGACATTAGCACGCCTTTGCCAGAAACCAAAGGCGCCGTTCTGGAAGTCAATGCAGGCCCCGGATTCAGAATGCACCTGGCTCCTTCGGAAGGGCTTCCAAGGAATGTTGCGGCGAATGTAATAGATATGCTTTTTCCACCGGGAACTCCAACCCGAATTCCAATTGTTGCAGTAACAGGTACTAACGGGAAAACAACAACAACGCGATTGATAGCTCATATTATGAGAATACGCGGTTTTCATGTTGGTTACACAACTACCGATGGGGTTTATATTCAAAATCGCCTTATGATGACCGGTGATTGTACGGGGCCTGCCAGCGCAGAATTTGTTCTTAAAGATCCAACTGTTGATTTTGCGGTTCTGGAATCGGCCCGAGGAGGGCTGTTGAGAGCAGGATTAGGTTTTAAAAGTTGTGACATCGCCATTGTCACCAATGTTGCCGCTGATCATCTTGGATTGAAAGGGATTCACACGCTTGAGCAGCTTGCAAAGGTAAAAGCTGTAGTCCCAGAAACTGTGCATGCCGGTGGTTATGCTATACTGAACGCCGATGATGACCTTGTTTATGCCATGCGTAAGAATGTAGATGCAAATGTTGCCTTGTTTTCTATGGATGAAAACAATCCTCGTATCAAGGCCATTGCTAAGGTGGGCGGTTTATCAGCTATCTATGAACAAGGCTTCATCACTATTTGCCGGGGTGAATGGAAAATGCGCATCACCAAAGCCATCAATGTTCCGCTGACTTACGGAGGAAAGGCTTCATTTATGATTCAAAACGTGCTTCCTGCTGCATTAACGGCCTATGTACGAGGCATTCCCTTGGAAGACATTCGCGTAGCACTTGAATCATTTATTCCTTCTCCGTCGCAAACGCCGGGAAGACTAAACATGTTTGAATTTAAGAATTTTAATGTGCTGCTTGATTATGCGCACAATGCCGCGGGACTTAAAGCTTTGCAAAATATGATTCAAAGAATGGATGGTTCACCAAAAGTTGGAATTATAGCTGGAATTGGAGACAGGCGTGAGCAGGACAATAATGATATCGGTCGAGTGGCCGCCGAAATGTTTGATGAAATCATCATTCGGCAAGATAAACACCTTAGGGGTAAAACTGAAACAGAACTGATTGATATGCTTTATCAGGGAATTAAGCGAGTTGATCCTGATAAAAAGGTTCAAATCATTCCGAAGGAAAGTGAAGCGATCGATTATGCACTCTCGAATGCACAGCCTGGCAGCCTGATTGTTATTTGCAGCGATGTGGTGCCTGATGCGCTTGCTCAAGTGACCAAGTACAAAGAAGAAGAAGCGAGCCGATTGTATGAATTTAGTAAAAACGATATTCCGAATTTAAAAAACTAAGTCAACCTGCTTGAAACAAACAAGATGAGGTAAAAGAATTCGATTTTAATCAGCTCACATGACTTTCCTTGGTTGCGTTTTAATCTGCAAGGAGGACTCCTTTTTTCAATGTCTAGAGATTCACTTTTAAAGTCTGAATCGCTTCTGAATTACATTTGCTTTATGGAATTTATTCATCATTACGCTGTTCAAAATTCATTTTCGGTTCCTGCTTTAAAAAAAACGGCTGAATTACTTGAATCGGGAAATACCATACCTTTTCTTGCCAGATACAGAAAAGAAGTCACCGGTGGCATGGATGAAGTGCAGTTGGAGGCGTTTCGTGATGCTCATGATGCATACAGGAAGTTGTCCCAGCGTCTTGACAGCATACTGAAAAACCTACAAGAATCAGGTCAGCTAAATGCTACGCTAGAAGCTCAGCTGAAGGCTTGTTCAGATATTCAACAATTGGAAGATGTTTATTTACCCTATAAACCAAAAAGGAAAACCAGAGCATCAATGGCTAGGGAGCGAGGGCTTCAACCTTTGGCTGATATCATCCTGCGGCAGCAGGAAAAGCGATTGAGTTTAGTAGCGGAGCGATTTATAAATAAAGAGGTGAAGTCTGTCGAAGAAGCCATTCAAGGGGCCGTGGATATCCTTGCAGAAAAGATCAACGAAGACCGAAATTCTCGAGAATTGTGTAGGGAAGCCTATCGAAAGTTTGGCATCCTTCAAGCAAAAGTGAAAAAGAGTGAAGTAGAAAACGCGAGTAATTTCAAAGACTATTTCGATTTTTCGCAATCACTTATTCGTGTTCCAGCGCACCGCATTCATGCTATTCTTCGTGGAGCCGAAGAAGGTTTTTTAAAAATTTCGCTTCAGCCAGACATTGAAAAGCTTATCGGCAAGTTAGAAAGGTTGCACATCCGCCCTCAGGGCGAATGTAGAATGGAGATGATGGCCGCAGTTGAAGATGCATACAGGCGCTTGTTGCATCCATCCATTGAAAACGAAGTTATTATTGAAGCAAAGCAAAAGGCCGACGAAGAGGCTGTTAAGATATTCGCTGCAAACTTGCAGCAATTACTGATGGCTGCTCCGATAGGACAGAAACGCACCTTGGCCATCGATCCGGGCTTCAGAACGGGATGTAAGGTGGTTTGTCTGAACGAGGAGGGGAAATTGGAGTACAACGAGAACATATATCCCCATCAGCCTCAAAATCAGGAGAAGCAAGCCATGAGCAAACTAAGTTCGCTCATTGAAATATACAAAATAGAGGTGGTGGCCATTGGCAATGGTACAGCCGGACGTGAAACTGAGCAGCTAATTCAGAGAATGCGACTTCCTGCTGAATTAAAAGTGTATGTGGTTAGTGAAAACGGTGCCTCGGTTTACTCGGCGTCGCCCATAGCAAGAAAAGAATTTCCTGATTACGATGTTACGGTGCGTGGTGCTGTTAGCATTGGCCGCAGACTTCAGGATCCATTGTCGGAGTTGGTAAAAATAGACCCCAAAAGCGTTGGTGTTGGGCAATATCAGCATGATGTGGATCAGAATATGCTTTCGATGCGCCTGGATGACGTTGTTATTCGATGTGTGAATCAGGTTGGCGTTAATCTGAACACTGCATCAGCCTCACTGCTTAAATACATTGCCGGTCTTGGGCCATCCTTGGCTGATGCCATTGTTGCTTACCGAAACGAGAAAGGAGCTTTTCAAAGTAGAAGCGATTTAAATAAAGTCCCTCGTTTGGGACCCAAAGCTTTTGAACAATGCGCAGGTTTTTTGAGAATTCTAGATGGAAAAGAAGTGCTGGATTCAACCTCTATTCATCCTGAACGCTATGCTTTGGTAAATAAAATGGCGCGGGAACTCGGCATCAAGGTCAATGAACTCATAGGCAACAAGACGTACATAGCTAAAATTGAGGCATCCAGATTTGTTGATTCAGAGACTGGTATGCAAACCATCGGTGATATATTGAAAGAACTCGAAAAACCTGCTTCGGATCCAAGAAGACGCAGTGAAATTGTGGAATTTGATAGAAGGGTAAAAAAGCTCGAGGATCTTGAAGAAGGCATGGTTTTACCCGGAATAATTACTAATATAACAGCTTTTGGCGCTTTTGTGGACGTTGGGGTGAAGCAAGACGGATTAGTCCACATATCAGAGCTTGCCAATCGCTTTGTTAAAGACCCAATGGAAGTAGTTAAACTTCATCAAGCAGTTAAAGTAAAAGTGATTTCAATAGATGCAGAAAGAAAGCGAGTCGCTTTCAGCATGAAACAAGCAGAATGAGAAACCTTGCTTTTTACTTTATTTTGTAAACATTACAACTTAATTAATGTTAGGCTGACATGTCAGAGGAACAAGAATTTATCAATCCGATAGACGGAGATAAGATTGCACAGAATCCGGGTTTACTACCATATGCTCATACGCTGAGTAGTGGAATTATCCGTCCGGATGATATGGGTAAAGTAAAAAGCAATGCTTTGCTGGCCATGGAGCAGCAAACTAATATTCAACTTAAGCAGCTTGAAGAGCAAATTAGGTTGCTTCATCGTCAAGCGAAGGATATTCAGGAACGTACCGATATTTCGGTCTGGATTTATCAGGCTGATATTGGTTTTGATCCACTAATCAATCATGTTTATCATTTGTATCGCAAACCACAGGGTAATCATTTTTTATCGATGGTTGCCCCAGAAGAGTGGGGAAGAAGCGGCATGCATAATGAATATGTAGCTACAGTTAAACTCCTCGCTGATCATACCTGGGATGTTTTGAAAAGAGCAGAGGATACCTCGGATTTGAATTAAAACTGGAATTTAAACTAATGGTAGCGCTTGGGTGCAAGCCAAAGAATGCGGTTCGAAATTAGTTTCGAGGTTTGTAATCTTGGTTGGGAATGTGTTTGGGATGCAAGGGTTTAAACCCTTGCAATGTAGCCCGAAAGTGTTTTTTTTACAACTCATTTTCCGTTTTAAACGTTTATAAACATTTGTAATACAGGTAAGTCTGATTCCCGGATTATGTTTGCAATGCAGTTGTGGATGTAAATGTGCTTTTGAGAAATTCTTCAAGGGTTTAAACCCTTGAAGCTTGTTTAAAGTATCCTTCGCCCAATCAATTCAATGAGCTAATCACCGTTTTCAAACTTTCATTCCAAATGTCAAACTCAAATGCCACCATCTGGATCCATGCAATATGGACAACACGAAACAAGCAAGCTCTGATTCATTCAAAACTTAAAAGGCGCTTGTTTAATTTCATTCGAGAGTATTTGCAAGAACAGGGTTGCAAGGTCTTGATTGTGAATGGGGATGAATATCATGTCCAGTGTTTGTTCAAACAAAACTACAAGCGCGCTTTATCGGAGTTGATTGGTCCGGCGAAAGGACAAAGCTCACACTACGTTAATTATTTTAATCTCACGGATTCGAAATTTTCCTGGCAGGTCGGCTTTAATGCTTTCTCTATTAGCGAAGAAGACTTGCTTGGGTTATTGAAAAAGATTGAATCCAATCCTCTTTATCAGGATAACTTTTCGAAGGAACAAAAGCTCGCAATTTGAATTGACATTTTTCAAAAATTGATGGTTGTTTAATTTAAACTAAACTATCTATTCTTAGTTGCTGGATGATAGTCAAAAAAAAGGCAGGGGTTTAAACCCCTGCCTTTTTAAGTATTATTATGTTATTTAATTAGTAACAGCGTTAACCGCTGCTTGGGCATTCAAGTTCCCATACCCTTTTGAAGAGTTGATTCCTGGATAGTTTTGGCTGGTGGTAACTAGCGAGGTTAAGACCTGTGATTTTGTCAAGGATGGATTCACAGACCAAACCAATGCAGCAATACCGGCTGCAGTTGCCGTGGCGCTTGAACTTCCGCCAACATAAGTAGGTGTTGTACCTGATGTGCCCAGCGACAAGGTATTCCTGTCAGAATCTACATTCCTCTCCATAGGAATGGTAAATACCACTTGACTTCCATCATGACATGTGGAGCATGTAGAGCCATTTTCTTTTACACCTGTAACGGCAATGCACGAACTGTAGCGTGCTGGATAAATAACCCCCCACCAACTTGTCCAGCTAAATGAAGTTCCTGCTGCTGCAAAAATCAGCTTACCTCGATTATTGGCATAATTCGCGCCATCTTCAAGAACACCGCTCGAGAAGGGCGTGCCAATGCTCATGCTAATAATCTTAATATCTGAGCGATTTCCCATTCTGATTAAAGCATTTTTTACTGCCGTTCGTTCCGAAGACTTATCCAAAACAACATCTTCGCAAGCTCGAATAAAATGCAAGTTTGACTTATAAGCTACCCCGGTGCTTGAATTTAAATTGTTCCTTGGACCAGCAGCGATGCCACTCATGCTGGTGCCATGCGAGCAGGAGGCAAAAGCCGACCCGCCAAATGTATAATCGGTGGAAATACTTCTACCTCCTGATAACCCATTGGTAAACTGCGAGTTAAGTAGTGATTGAGAGGAGCTTAATCCTGCATCTATTACACCAATGGTAATGTTGCTACCTTGAGAGGTATTCCATGCGTTGGGAATATTGACCAGGGGGAAATTCCAAGGCATACGCGCTGCTGGTGAAATGGTAGTAAAATCTGAATTGTTTAAAGGTTCGCTTGAACCTGCGCAGCCCGAAGTAGATCTTTCGGCATTTTCGGGCCAGTAGTCCAGAGGTTCAAGGTAGCGGGTGTTTTCCAGATTATATAATTTGGTTATCACCGAAGCCGAAGTGGCTCTGAATGTGAGGATAGGAAGAACAGGATCATCTTCCACCATAATATCGGCCCATTTAACTTCGGTGCCGGCGGCTTTCGATGATTCGCGGACGATTAGTTGGATGAGGGCATCATGCACTTGTTTCCACTCTTTACTCTTAATATCAATTTGATGAATTGTTTTTTCAAGATCGCCGGTGCCGGCGGGACGATAGCCCAGGGCAATGGTCTGATCGCCATATTGAGCCGCGCTCCAAAGTGTTTTTAAGTCAATCATATTCCATGTAAAATCGCCTTTCTCTTCCAGAAGTCCGACGATAATTCGGTCTGTTTCCTGCTTGCTTAAAGGATTTCCCGTAGGCGCCTCAACGGGATTGGCTTTTTCTTTCAATACATCTTCACTTACAATAGCAGAAGGTGTTTGAAGGGGATTTCCCGGTTCGTTTTTTTCGCAGGATGCGAATAAAACCAGCCCTGCCAGGGCTGAAAGTAAAATTTTTTTCATTCGGTTTTGTTTTTTAATGATGTTGACCGGAAACGAATTTAGTTTGCGGGATGATATCATTTTCAAATCAAATCAAAAATGTTTGAACAGCCTTGTTAATAAACAGCTTCATACTATGTTGAGAACTGATGTCCAAGCCACCGCCAGCGATTGAAGCAAAGTACCTTGTACTGCGTAAAGCGCGGTGACCGGCTTTGAAACCAATGAAATGCAGTTGAAAAGCCGGGCAGGCGGCAAAATCTCTAATTAAATTTTGTTTAAAGCTCCGCTTTGATTAGGCTTTCTGCTTTTTTTACTTTATCAAGTGCTGCTTGAACTGATTCTGCTGTGGCCAGTACGACTCCCATCCGTCTTTCTCCCTTTACTTCGGGCTTGCCGAATAAACGAATGCCGGTTCCGGCAATTGCCAGTGCTTTGTCAACACCGCTAAAGGCTACTTTTTGTGATACACCTTTAACCAACAAGGCTTTGGAAGCCGCAGGAGAATACAACTTAATTTCAGGGACCGGCAAACCCAGAATGGCTCTTGCATGAAGTGCAAACTCTGATAAATCCTGTGAAATCAATGTTACCATGCCTGTATCGTGCGGGCGGGGCGATAATTCTGAAAAAATGACATCGTCGCCGGCTATGAAAAATTCGACGCCGAAAATGCCTGTCCCCCCAAGCTCTGTAACCACTCTGGCGGCCATTTCTTGTGCTTTTTGCAAAGCTGTGTCTGACATTTCGTGGGGCTGCCAGGATTCCTGATAATCGCCATGTTCCTGCCTGTGGCCGATGGGCGCACAAAACGAAATTCCATCGCGGTGAGAAAGTGTTAACAAGGTAATTTCGCTGTCAAATTTCACGAATCCTTCCACAATTACACGCGAACTTTTTCCTCGGGCTCCTTCCATCGCATAATTCCAAACCTGTTCAAGTTCAGCTTCGCTGCGAAGCACACTTTGTCCTTTGCCGCTTGAACTCATAACCGGCTTCACTACACAAGGCAATCCGATTTCATTCGATGCGTTTTTAAATTCATCAAAATTTCCCGCAAAGCGGTAATCTGATGTTTTTAAACCCAACTTTACTGAGGCGAGCTCGCGAATTCCCTCCCGGTTCATGGTAAGTTGGGTGGCACGTGCAGTGGGTATGACTCTGAACCCTTCCTGCTCAAGCTTTACAAGTGTTTCGGTAGCAATGGCTTCCACTTCAGGCACAATTAGGTGTGGACGCTCCTGGTGTACAATTTCATAAAGTGCTGCACCATCTAGCATCGAAATAACATGCGATCGGTGAGCAACTTGCATAGCAGGTGCATTTTCATATGCATCTACGGCTATAACCTCAGTTCCAAGTCTTTGCAACTCGATGGCTACTTCTTTGCCAAGCTCGCCTGAGCCAAGCAGCATCACTTTTATGGCAGTTTCTGAAAATGGTGTCCCCGGATTCATCATTGTGTATGTAATTACGCGCCGAAATTAGTAAAACAAGGCCTAAGTCGCCTTAATTGTTTACTTTTGCAGCCCGAATTAATAAATCATGATTTCAGTCAGCAACCTTTCTTTGCGTTACGGCAAACGCACCCTTTTTGAAGATGTCAACCTCAAATTTATTTCAGGCAATTGTTATGGTATTATCGGCGCCAATGGCGCCGGGAAATCGACCTTTCTCAAAATTGTAAGTGGCGAAATTGATGCATCCACCGGTGAGGTGAATATTACACCCGGCGAACGGATGGCTGTGCTGAAACAAAATCACTATGAATTCGATGCTTTTCAGGTTCTTGAAACTGTCATGATGGGCCACCGGAAACTTTGGGATTTGATTCAGGAGAAGGATGCCATTTATGCAAAACCCGATTTCTCTGACGAGGACGGAATTAGAGCCTCGGAACTGGAAACTGAATTTGCCGAAATGGAAGGTTGGAATGCTGAAAGTGACGCAGCTAATTTATTAAGCGGATTGGGAATTCCTGAAGATTTGCATTACCGCAAACTTGAGGAACTCAGCGGGAACCAAAAAGTCCGCGTACTGCTTGCACAGGCGCTTTATGGCGATCCCGACATCCTGCTACTGGATGAGCCAACCAACGACCTTGATGTGCATACGGTTGCCTGGCTGGAAGATTATCTGGCCGATTTTAAAAATACGGTGATTGTGGTTTCGCACGACAGGCACTTTTTGGATGCAGTTTGCACCCACGTGGTTGATATCGACTATGGCAAAATGAAGATGTTTACAGGCAATTATTCTTTCTGGTACGAATCGTCACAACTGATTTCGCGTCAGATGTCTGATAAAAACGCCAAAGTAGAAGATAAACGAAAGCAGCTTCAAGAGTTTATTGCCCGATTTAGCGCCAATGCATCTAAATCGAGACAAGCAACTAGTCGTAAAAAATTGCTCGATAAACTCAATGTAGAAGAACTTCAGCCTTCAAACAGAAAGTATCCGGCCATTATTTTCAAACCTGAACGCGAACCGGGCGACCAGATTTTACATGTCGAAAACCTAAGCGCATCTGTGAACGGAAAGAAATTGTTTTCCGGACTCACCTTCAACATGCATCGCACAGATAAAATTGCTTTGCTGGCAACAGACCATTTAGCAGTCACCACCTTATTCGATATTCTAACCGGTGAGAAACAGGCTGATTCAGGCACAATTACCTGGGGGACAACCATTTCTCATACCTATTTACCTTCCGACAACAGCTCCTTTTTTACTTATGGTGAAAACCTGATCGATTGGCTACGTCAATATTCAAAAGACCCGGACGAAACATTTGTTCGCGGATTCCTCGGTAAAATGTTGTTTTCAGGCGAAGAAACGCTCAAGAAATGCTCCGTCCTTTCCGGAGGTGAAAAAATGCGCTGCATGATCGCCCGAATGATGTTGAGCAGCGGCAACTTCCTCATTCTTGATGAGCCTACCAATCACCTTGATCTGGAGTCGATTACTTCTTTTAATAATGGTGTAACCGATTTTAAAGGACCGGTGCTTATCAGTTCACACGATCATCAGTTCATGTCAACCACGGCCAGCCGTGTGATTGAATTGTTTCCCGAGGGTTTCATCGATAAGCAATTGACTTACGACGAATACCTCGAAAATACCTCTGTTCAGCAGCAAAAAGCTGCCCTGATTTAGGCATTCGATAAAGCACATTAATTGTATTAGTTCCTTAGCATGCTAATGGCGTACTTCGGCATTTAATTGCTTTTCGTTATGCTAAAATTGTCCTTTGTAACTTGTTCAATATTTGCCTGTGCTCAATTGTTAGCACAAGCACCTTCCAGTGAGAATAAGCTTCAGGGTTCTTCACGAAACTTTATAGAGCGTATCGATGAAAAAGAATCGCCTTCTAATGACGCTTCCGAATTTCCTCCGGTTGAGGCTGCTCCCGCACCGGCAATTGCTAATGAAGACTCCATTTTCGATTTTGTAGAGGAAAGCGCTTCGTTCCAAGGTGGCCAGGAAGAATTAATAAAGTTTATTGCAAACAACATAAATTATCCTGAAGATGCAAAAGAAGCAGGTGTAGAAGGGAAAGTTTACATCAGGCTGGTAGTGCACAGCAATGGCGAAATAAGTCAGATAGCCGTTCTCCGTGGAGTCAATGCTTATCCTTCATTTGCCCGGGAAGCGAGTCGAGTATTAAAGCTTACAAATGGCCGCTGGTCCCCCGCTAAACTAAAAGGCAAAGCGGTTGCGAGCAGGCTTACATTGCCCATCGTCTTTAAACTTTAGCATATTTTCGCCTTTCGGCGGATTTTAACTTTTCCTCCTCAATTATTGTTTACGCTGCAGGAAAATCTGTTTAAAGGCCGATCAAATCTTGTTATTCACAATCAAGGAGAAGATTCCTGTAAGTTAACATGCAAATTCGGAAAGCTTATTTTTTGTTTCTGATTAGGATTAACTATCAGATTATCAGTATACTATATTTTGTTTTGGTGCTCTTCCCAAAGGTCTGAAGCCCTGAAGAGCCGTTCCAAGATAGTTATAATTATTTGAATAAATGTAAGTTAGCATAGCTAATAGTGGCAACATTTGGCCACGGTTTGAGTTAAGCTAAATAAGAAACCACATTCATGTTCGGCTTTTATCAACCCATATCCAGTTGGACCCATTTACTGGGGGCGCTCCTGACCATTCTAACAGGCGCCATGCTACTCCGAAAAGGTTGGGGAAACCGCATGAGGGTCGTTTCCCTGCTCATATTCATGCTCAGTATTGCATTTTTGTTCTTCATGAGTGGCATTTATCATGCGCTTGAGCCGGGGCTAGGTCGTCAGGTGTTCCGAAGGCTTGATTATGCAGGAATTTTTATCATGATCGCTGGCACAGCCACTCCCATTCATATGATTTTATTTCGTGGATGGTGGCGAACCGGAATGCTTATTTTTATCTGGACCGTTGGCATTATAGGTTTACTTTTCACCCTCATTTTGATAGATCAGTTGCCCGAATGGCTCACTTTATCGGTTTATATGGCCATGGGCTGGTCTGTCCTTTTATCGGTTTTGCGAGCCTGGCGCATGTATGGTTTACGTTCGGTGTGGCTTACTTTTTTAGGTGGCTTCTTTTACTCAATAGGCGCAATCATTGATTTTATGAAGGTGCCTGATCTTATTCCCGGTCTTGTTGGTCACCACGAAATTTTTCATGTATTTGTATTGTTGGGAGCAGCATCACTTTGGCTGCTAATTTACAATTGGGCAGACCAGCCAACACGATCAAAAATGGTGTTCATGGTTCGGGAAAAATCCCCGAATGAGTTAATTGCAAAAGCAGTTGGAGAATCTTTGCATGTTATTGCAACTTCTCGCGAAGAGCTCCGTAAAGAAGTCAGGAAGGCTATGAAGGAGCAATTTCATCCCAAACTGGTACCTCATAAAATTCGTTTCAGATATTACCGCGATACAATTATTTACTCAAAAAAAGAATCAATTTCTGCCTATCGACCAAATTTCGACTCAACACAAACACAACAATGTTAAACTAAGTTAATCCCGATTTATCGGGCAATAAGCTTAAATAATTGCGTTTGTGAAAATGTGATTGTTGAACTTCTAAATTGAGTTGATTATGTCGATGCTTGAATACTGTAAAGTCGTTCTGGAGAACGTTAGTTTTGATTCTGCCCTTTTTTTAAAGGAATTACGTAAAGCATTTAAGCGACTGCATCAGCCGGAGGCTGAAGAATTACTTGCCTGGTGCCTTGGGAGATATCAATTTCCCTGAGCAACAATTGCGATGTTGTTAAAAAAAAGACCGCTTCTCGAAAAAGCGGTTTTTTTGTGCCTCATTTTAACCCTAATTTTGCCGCTTAAATTAAAGTAGATGCAGTACGATTGTTTAATTATTGGCGGAGGAATTGTGGGTTTGTCAACTGCTTACAAATTACTGGAAAGCAATCCGAATCTAAAGTTGTTGCTTCTTGAAAAGGAAGATAAACTTTCAGCTCATCAAACCGGAAACAACAGCGGCGTGATCCACTCCGGCTTGTATTACAAACCCGGGAGCCTCAAAGCAAGTAATTGCATCAATGGGTATAAAATGCTCATCGATTTTGCCAATAAGCATGATGTAAAGTACGAATTGTGTGGAAAAGTTGTTGTTGCAGTCAATAACGACCAAAAGCCACTCCTCGAAAATCTTTACCAGCGTGGGCTTCAAAATGGATTAAGTAAAATTAAACGGATTTCTCTTGAGGAGCTTCGCGAAATTGAACCTCATTGCACCGGGGTTGATGCGCTGCATGTGCCATATACAGGAATTATCAACTACAAAGAGGTGAGCCTTAAAATTGCTGAACTTCTCCAAAAAGCAGGAGCTGAAATACAAACATCAACCAAAGTTACAGGCATAGTTCAGGAAGGCAAGGGGGCCATTGTTCAGACAAACCGTGGCGAATACAAGGCCCGTTTGATCATTAATTGCGCAGGCTTGTATTCCGACAAAATCGCTGCCATGACGCATCCCGATATTCAGGTCAGGATTATTCCATTTCGTGGCGAATATTACATGCTCAAGCCCGAATCAAGGTCTTTGGTAAAACACCTCATTTATCCGGTTCCCGATCCTAATTTCCCGTTTTTAGGGGTCCACTTTACTCGCATGATCGATGGAGGTGTGGAAGCCGGTCCAAATGCTGTTTTCGCCTTTCGGCGTGAAGCTTACACCAAATTTGCTCTCCATCCTGTAGAACTTTGGGAATCACTTAGCTGGCCCGGTTTCAGAAAAGTAGCTACAAAATATTGGAAAACAGGAATCGGTGAATTTTACCGTTCCTTTTCGAAATCAGCTTTTACAAATGCGCTTCAGCAGCTTATTCCGGAAGTTAAACAATCTGATCTTATCCCTGCGGGGGCAGGTGTAAGAGCGCAAGCCTGCGATAGAAATGGCGGATTGATAGACGATTTTGCTTTTCTGGAAAAAGAGTTCATTATTCACGTACTCAATGCTCCTTCTCCAGCCGCTACTTCAGGTTTATCTATTGGTACCACCATTGCTGGAATGGCAATGCAACGCCTTCAAAATTAAAATTTCTGATTTTCGGAGTATTTATACCCATGATTGTTGATATTTTAGTAAATATTTCACCTTGTATACTTCTTTAATCCGTTGGCAGTTTATAGTTTTGCGCTAATTTTAGGTAAGCATGTCTAAAGAGGTGCTTGCCAAAATCTTTAAGATGAGTAAAAAAGGGGTACTGCTTGCTTTTGTATTTTGTTTTTCAGCTTTCCTGAGCATTTCTGCTCAGGGACGGAAGGAGTTTTTAGTATTCGAAGGTTTGTTTACTACCAGCGGTGGTTCGATCGCCGATGATGCTGAAATTAAGCTCGTTTGCAATGGACGAAATGAGTATTTGAAGCTCGACAAACTTACAGGGCGCTTTCAGATTCGGGTTGGACTCAATCGCGATTGTGAAATCAGATTTACCAAAAAAGGATATGTCACCACCCGTGTTTTACTAAATACCTACTGTCCATCCGACAGGGTGGAAGAAGGATTTCCCGATTATGAGCTGAATGTTTCTCTCAAGCCGATGATTGCTGAGGTTCCCTACGAAATCAATCACGAAGTATTTTACAGCGACGACTATAACAACTTTGACTTCAAGGAAGCTTTCGGAAAAGTGGATAGCCGTGAAATGAAAAATTATCGCGAAATGGCCTCTGCTAAACTTAATTCAGCTGAGGAGCTAGCGAAGCTCGAAGAGAAAAAGAGACTGGAAGAAGAGCAGCGAAAAGCAGAAGCCGAAGCAAGAAAATTGGAGGCTCAGCGCCAAAAAGCATTGGACGATTCTCTCGAAGCTTTAAGAAGGGCTAGAGATAAAGCCTACAGGGACTCACTTGCACAGGCTCAGTTAGACGCAGAGGCAGCAGAAAAGGCAAGAAAGGAAGAAGAGTTCAGAAAGAAGCAAGAGCTTGAGGAACAAGCTAGATTAGCGAGAGAAGCCGAAGAATTAGCGAAGAAATCGGCCGAAGAACAAGCACGATTGAATGCCATTGCACAAGAAAAGGCAGAGCGTGAAAAACGCGAAGCCGAAGAAAGAGCAAGAAAAGCTGCAGAAGAACAAGCTTTGTTAGCTCAAAAAGAAGCTGAAAAAGCCAAGCGCGAAGCCGATGAAAAAGCTAAAGCCGATGCCATTGCCGCTGAAAAAGCCCGACGAGATGCCGAAGAAGCTGCATTAAAGGATGCTAAAGAAAGAGCACGACTTGAAGCGGAAGCTGCAGAAAAAGCTAAAAGAGAAGCACTTGAAAAAGCCAGGCTCGATGCTGAGCTAGCTAAAAAAGCAGATATCGAAAGACAACAACGTCAGCGCGATTCTCTGGAAGCTGCTAAAATTGCTCAAAAACAAGCTGATTTGCAGGCAAAAGCTGATGCCGAAGCTAAGCTGAAAGCTGATCGTGAAGCACAGGAATTAGCCAAGCTAAAGGAGAAGGAAGCTGAAAAAGCAAGACTTGAAGCAGAATTGAGAGCAAGAAAAGATGCTGAAGCCGAAGAACGTGCCAGAATTGAGGCTGAAAGGCAAGCAAAGCAAATCGCAGAAGCTAAGAACAAAGCCGAAAAAGATAGTCTGATTAAAATTCAGAAGGAAACTGAAGCAAAAGCAAAAGCTGAAGCAGCAGAAAGAGCCGAAAGACAACGTCTTGAAGCGGAGGCTAAAGCCAAAGCCGAAGCCGAAGCTAAGGCAGCAGCCGCTGCTGAAGCTGAAGCCAAAGCAAAGGCCGAGCGTGAACGCCGTGAAGCTGAAGCCAAAGCCAAAGCCGAAGCCGAAGCAAAAGCAAAGGCCGAAGCCGAAGCAGCGGCGAAAGCAGAAAGAGAGCGCATCGAGGCTGAAGCGAAACAAAAAGCTGCTGCAGAAGCCGAAGCAGCAGCTAAAGCCGAAAAAGATCGTCGTGAAGCAGAATTAAAGGCGAAGGAAGATGCACTGGCAAAGGCAAAAGCAGAAGCAGAAGCCAAAGCCAAAGCAGATAAAGAAGAAAAGGAGCGCCTTGCAGCTGAAGCAAAGGCAAAAGCCGATGCAGAAGCCAAAGCAAAAGCCGATGCTGCCGCAAAAGCAGAACAAGATCGCTTGGATGCCGAGGCCAAGGCTAAAGCGGAAGCCGAGGCCAAAGCTAAGGCCAAAGCCGAAGCTGAAGCTGCCGCTAAAGCTGAAAAAGAACGGATTGCTGCTGAAGCCAAAGCTAAAGCCGAAGCCGATGCCAAGGCGAAAGCCGATGCTGAAGCTGCTGCTAAAGCGGAAAAAGAAAGGCTTGCTGCCGAAGCCAAAGCGAAAGCCGAAGCCGAAGCCAAAGCCAAAGCCGAAGCCGAAGCTAAAGCCAAAGCCGAAGCAGAAGCCGCTGCCAAGGCCGAAAAAGAACGTCAGGAAGCAGAAGCTAAAGCCCAAAAGGAAGCAGAAGCCGAAGCTAAGCGTAAGGCCGCTGAAGAAGAAATTGCCAGACAAGCTGCCGAAGCCGAAGCAAAACGAATTGCCAAAGAAGAAGAGATTGCTCGCAAAGCTGCCGAAGCTAAAGCCAAAGCCGAAGCCGAAGCCGAAGCTCAGGCTAAAAGAGCCGCCGAGGAACAGGCACGAAGAGAAGCAGAAGCCAAAGCCAAAGCAGAAGCAGAAGCCAAAGCCAAAGCTGCAAAAGATTCACTCGATCGCTTGAAGGCTGAAGAAGCTGCAAAACGTCAACAGGAAATCTTGGCGCTTGAAATTGCAAGACGCGAGGCCGAAGCAAGAGCCAAATTTGTAAAAGATTCTACAGCCACTGCACAACGTGAGGCTGATGAAAAAGCGCGTCAGGAATCTGTAGCCAAAGCGGAAGCCGAAAAAGCACGTAAAGCCGAAGAAGCACGTATTAAAGCAGAAGCTGAGGAAAAAGCCAGGCAAGAAGCAATTGCCAAAGCGGCACGAGATAAAGCGGAAAAAGAAGCTAAGGAAAAAGCCGATCGCGAAGCTGCCGAAGCTATTCGTCAAGAAGCCATTCGAAAAGCTGCTGAAGAAAAAGCAAGAATCGAAGCCGAAGCCAAAGCCAAAGCCGAAGCAGAAGAACGTGCACGTCAGGAAGCCGCCAGGAAAGCTGCCGAAGAAGCCGCCAAACCTCTTGAACAAAGAGTTCGTGAACGTGTAGATAAAATGCGCAAGGATGGATTAAAGGATGAAAACGTAATCCTCAGACCTTACGAAGCAGCTCTTCAGGGATACGCTACCAAATTCTACGGATACATCAACTTTGGTGATGGTAAAGGAAACATCGAACTGAGCAAGGAGGAGTTCCTTGAATATGCCAAAATTTTCAAAGTATTTGAAGATTCCAAGTAACAGAAAACCTCTTCTGATTTAGTGAACAATTGATTTATTGGACTTAACTTTCGTTAAGTCATAGAGATCCATTGGAATCTTCCTGAATGCAATTATTACCCTGAGCTTGAAATCGAGGATTCAAATTATAAGGATTCTTCCTCTTCCTTCTTAAAGGTTTAAATCCTGAATGTCGATAATTCCTGCAAATACCTGATTATTGGTCACCAGAATATTGTCAATGCGCTTTTCTCTGAAAATCGCAGAGGCCTCATTCAAACTGGCAGTACCTTCTATGCTCACCGGGTTTTTATAATTTAAGTCGCGCATTTTTAAATTCAGAAATTCAATCCCTTTCGATTGCAATTGACGTCTCAGGTCACCATCAGTAAACACACCAAGAAGTTTCCCTGCGGAATCAAGCACAGCAACAGCGCCTAAACCTCCAAGGGTCATTTCTGCGGTAGCTTCTACAATGCTTGCATTTTCAGAAATACTGGTATGTTCTGTTCGCATAACATCAGCCACCTTGAGTGAATACAAGCGTGATTCATGAACATATCTTGCTGCAGCGTCATTATCAAGAAGGTTTTGTTGCAACGTGTAAAGCAAGGAAGCCGGCACGGAGACCAAATCAACGCCTGACTTTAAAGCATCTGTAAAACGAAGGCCATCAGTTATTTGCGAGAGCATCAGCTGGCAATCATACCCATGTGTCAGGATGATTTCATGCACATCGCGCACCAGATCAAACGGGTTAAATCCTTTTTCACCCACCTCCATACAAGGTATGGATATGATATCTGCACCCGAATTGAGGCATAAAAATGCCTGATGTACATTGTTTACAAACCTCACACAGGTTTTCATTCCCCGTCTTTTAAATTCAGAACATGCATGCATAGCTCCTTCAGTTACCGGAAATCTGAATACAAGCTTTTCGGAAGAAATTCCCATGGAGGCAATTTTTATTGCTTCCTCCACCCAGGCCTCCCAGGTGTCGCCATTCAAATCAATC
>Ga0169931_10003103_pt1 | contig 26609 bp, 24 predicted proteins | sample Kivu_15m_20L_FD_129675 | JGI IMG/M metagenome (GOLD analysis project Ga0169931, IMG submission 129675) | Freshwater microbial communities from Lake Kivu, Western Province, Rwanda to study Microbial Dark Matter (Phase II) - Kivu_15m_20L... | ecosystem: Environmental > Aquatic > Freshwater > Lake...
GGAGATGTTGGATTCTCACTTAGCGCAGTAGCTAGTGGTAAGAGCGTTCATTTAATTTATGACTCAGTTCTAACGCTCTCCTCAAATAACGTCGCCACTCAAGGTGAAGTAAGGCTTGCTAAGCGCAACTCCATCTATCCAGAAGATTGGAGCTATAGCACTCTTGATGGCCCAGATAACGGTGTTGCAGTTGCAGGTTATGATGTTTCAATCAGTAATTCTGGAAACAGGATTGCAGCAGCATGGCTTGCTGCTAGCGGTATCCGTCTGCCTAGCGCTGATGAAGTGCGCTTTCTAATAGTCGAAGAGGATGAATTTCCCAGTCGATTATCTCCTGAAAAGCATGGAACCCCTGGATCTCCACTTTTGATTGATAACAAAGGATTACTCTTTGGATGCCAAGAGCGCCTCTGTTCGGTTAGCTCATATAGTTCAACGCCCAAATTAAGCAATGGCGCCATCCTTAATAACGTCAAGGATAGCGCCATAGTCACAATCAATAAGGTTCGCTACGCCGTGACCTCAATTTCTAAAAAACTTGTTCTTGTAAAGCTTTAAGTTTACTTCTTATTTCGACGCTGAATACGAGTCTTTTTAAGAAGTTTCTTGTGCTTCTTTTTAGCCATGCGTTTTCGACGTTTTTTTACCACTGATCCCATTTACTTACCTCCTTTTGCACTAGGCAGTGTTCAATCTTACTTTCAGGATTGTTGCGTATTCATTGCATTGACTTGAGCAGCAAATCTGGGGTTTTTTGAGTACAAATCTTCAAATGTTCCAATTTCCTTGACTTCCCCTGACTCAATGTAAATCAACTGATCCGCCATTCTCACGGTTGATAACCTATGAGCAATAACAATTAACGTGCACTTACCTTTGGACTTTGTGAACGTTTCTGTGATTAAACTTTCGGAAACTGAGTCTAGGGCACTGGTAGCTTCATCAAGCACCAATAGCTCTGGTTTTGGGTAGAGCGCTCGTGCGATGCCAATTCTTTGTCTCTGCCCGCCACTTAATTGGCTTCCTCTCTCGCCAATATTCGTGTCGATGTCCTCTGGTAACTGGTTTACAAACTCTAAAGAATTTGACTCGCTTAGGGCTGTTTTTACTTCATCCTTAAGCCTTTCTGTGTAGTCGAGATTAAATGTAACATTTTCTCGAATAGTTCTATTTGCAAGGTAAGGTTCTTGTGGAACATAAGCAATTTTCCCCGGCCACTTTCTTATCGCTTGAATCGATGGAATCCCAGATAAAGTGACTGAACCCTTAGTTGGGGTCATAATTCCCAAAATACAATCAGCCAATGTAGATTTTCCTGCACCCGAGGGGCCCACAATTGCCGTGAAGCTTCCTTTTTGAAGAGAGAAACTCACATTTTTCAAAGCTGGAACCTCTGAATTTTCGTAGTAGGCCGTGACTGAGTTGACACTAACCGAGCCCTGAAACGCCTCACCCGATTGATTAGTGCTGAGTCTTGACTCATTTTCCTCAAAAAGTTCTGATTGCAATGAGGAACTTAGTTGAATTATAAAATCAAACGTTGCGGCAGACTCATATAACGCTATCTTCATCGAGATCAAGCTTTGCTGCATTCTCAAGATTGAAGGAGCTAGTCGTGAGCTCGTCGCAAAGAAAACTCCTAGACTCGCTGCAGCTTGCTCTGCACTTCCTCTTGAAAACTGAAGTGCTGCTACGAGTAAAGCGCCTAATATTAGTGATACTTCAAGGGCATATTTGCTTACTAATGGCATAAATGCTGCCTCAGCAACGTTTGAAGCTAAATCTTCCTTTTTCTTTCGAAATTTCTCCCAGTATGTCTTCAATTGATTTCTTACCAAAATCTCTCTGAATGCTCCCCTTGATTCAATAAAAATATCATTAGCATCTACAATTAAATCAGAATACTCGATGCCGATTTGCCTTGCTCGCTTGTGGAGAGCGAAATAGAGAACTACTGCGCCAAGGCCGAAAAGTGAAATTGTTCCAATAGCCAAGATTGAATCATAGATAATTAACCCAAAGGCAAGGGTTAAAAAAAGAAATCCCTCAGAGATGACGTTCATAAATGATCCAACTGCACCAACATTTAAGGATTGTACGCCTTGTGTAATAGCGTATAAGTTTCTTTGAGAGCTTGTTCCATCTAGCATCATAGGTGGCGTATTCAGCAAATCTCTATACAATTTACTGGAAAATATTGCAGTATTTGTGCTGAGAAATTTCAGGATTCTCCTATTAATGTAGGCTGAAAAAATAGTCTTTACTATTAGAAAAAAGGCTGCGCAAGAGCCTAAAATTGCTATTTGATTTTGAAATAGCTGATTTTCAATTCCTAGAGCGATTAATACTTGATTAACTCCGGAACTAGGAGAAGCTGATTTAATTCCAGAAACTGAGAGTGCTCCAATCAAACCAATTAGGGCAATTCCAACTAGATCTAAGAAAGATAGTGACGCCTGAATAATTACTATTTTTACTAGCTTATATCGTCTATTCCGAGGGATCAATCTGAGCGCATCGCCCAAAAGTTTTAGAGACTCTGTCCCAAACAATCGGTTAATACTTTTGGCAACAAAATCAGTCACTATCCTTTTCATCTTGACTCAGTCATCCAGTCACTCGGTAAAAGTTCTCTCGGATCCTGCATTCCACCAAACCACTTCTCAGGGGCGACTACACGAGCTTTATCTGTATAGGACAAAGTCGCTGCCCACCAACTAAAAGAAGAATTTGCTATCACGTATGCAGAACCATACCTCATTAATTCCAAAGTTTCGGCAGGAGATAAGTTCTCCTTTGGAACAACAAAGAATCTGCTACGGAGTTCACTGGGCAAAAAATTAATGGCGTTTATAGCATCATCGCTAAAAATCCATATTGGGCTAGTCGTGATCCCTGCGCCAAGTTTTCTTAGTGCTTGAGAGTAATAGTCCAAAGATAAAATTCCAAAGTGCTTCTCTGCCACGTAGTCCCCAAGGCGGATATGAACCACTACAGGTCTTTCTGTTTCTGCCTTATCCTTCAGGTGTGAAAAGTCTTGCGTTTTTATCTTGAGAGAAATCTTTTTATCCTCCATACTCAAGGCTTTAAAATACTTGTAGGTTTGGAAGTAACCAAAAACAATTTTTTTGCCACTTGGTGAGACCGATGACAAACCAACTTCAGTCGATGAGAATGTTGATACGCGCTCTTTGAGTGTCGCTGAGAAGTACAAATCCATAGTTGAATTGACGATAAATTTCGGTAAGAAGAACTTGTTAATTGAGTTCGGCAACAGACCACTTCGAAGGGCTAGACCTCCTACCTTATGTGGAAATATGCCCTTATTTTTGCTAGGAATAACTCTAACGCGGTGCGGTAGATTAAAATGGAATAAATCAGTAAGTTCGCAAGTTTGCCTTGGGTTTCCGAATTTTGAAGTGAGTCTAACTTGATTTTTTTCAAAATATAATCCGGCATACATTTGGAATAGTTGATTTCCCAGACCTCCAGTTAAAGATACAATCATGATGTCAAATTGCTTTTCTATTCAAATACCAAAAGGAAAGATTCTTAAAACATTTTACAATTAATGGGATTTCTCTAAATCCTAATTTGAGTTGCTTTGGGAGGGCAATGAAATTAACTCGCTTATTCATTTTGGTCGTATAGCTGATCTCCTGACGTAATAAAATTAGTTTCCTGAAGTCCGCATAGTTAGGACTCTGCATGAGCTCATTTCTCATGTGCTTGATTGATTTTTCGAGTTCTATCATAGAAGACTTTGACCGTGATAATTGAGCTGACGATCCAGATATGTATCTATAAATAGTGCGAGGGCTGTAGGCAATTTTTGGGTTTCTGGCAAGCACTCGTGAGAAATAGATTTGATCTTCTCCCATCCTGTAATGAGGAAACTCTATGTCTTTGACAAAATTAGAACGGTAAAGAACTCTCCAAAAACCAAGTTCAGGAAAAAGGTCAGCTAAGCATTTAGGGTTTCTACCTTTGAATATCTTCCCAGAACTTTCATTAATAGTAAGGTAATTACAGATTATCAAATCGTAAGAATCATCCAAGTCTTCGATTGCTTCTATCGCCGAACCGGAGTCAAAATAATCGTCTGAGTCTGCAAAAGCTAACCATTCACTTGTAACTCGACTGAGCCCGTTGTTTCGTGTTTGACCCGGATTTCCGAATTTACCGTGGACTGTATCTACGGCGACTGGTATTTCCTTTTTACACCAAGAAGTTAGCGAATCTCCTTCCTCTGCGTGGTCAATAGACAGAACAAGGCGGCATCTCCTATCTATGTTCTTTGCCCATTGCTTTAGCAGTGAGTCAGGATCTTCTTCACGGGACTTGTGAATCGGCACCACTACGGAAAGAGTCTTCTCCATGTCTATCCCATGTCTCGCATGTGGCTATTATAGGTGCTTAAATCATGAAAAACATACAAGAATTATCCTTACTAATCGTCGCATTCAAAAGAATTGACTCCTTAAGTGAGATATTACAAAATTCACTAGAAGCAGGAATTAATCGAATCTACATCGTTGTAGACCTTGCACCAACTTTAGAGGGTCAAGAACAACAGAGCCTTATCTTTAAAATGCTTGAGAAGCACAAGGATAGTTTCGACACTTTTAAAGTTTATAAGAGAGGTAAGAACGTTGGGTGCGCAGTTTCTGTTCTTACTGGATTAGACTGGATTTTTGCGCAAGAAAAATTCGTTTGTATTTTAGAAGATGACTGTATCCCATCAACAGACTTTTTCCATTTTGTTTTAGATTCAAAGAGATGGTTAGACACCGATTCTCAATTAATGCTTACCTGTGGTACTCAATTTGCGCCCGTTGAAATGACTGGAGGCCTCTGTATTAAATCCTCATATTCACTAACCTGGGGATGGGCTACTACGAGAGATAAGTGGGGAATTTTGCGTTCCGAATTATTCGCTGCTGGAGATAAAAAATCAAGACAAAGAATAACTCTAAGTTTTCTTAAACCCGACAGTGTTTATTGGAATTCGGGTGCCCGGAGAGCGCTAGAGGGATTTGTTGATGTCTGGGACACAGTGTTGGTCCGAAATTTACAAGCTAAGCAACAGCTCGCATTACTACCTTCTTGCTCCCTTGTTAAAAACGTAGGAAATGACTCTAATGCAACGCACACAAAAGATTCTAAGTGGACAAATTTACCTTCTGGCCAATATCAAATAACAAATACTCCTCCTACTTTAAGCAAGGAAGTAGATTCCTGGCTGAGGCAAAATTTCTTTAACATAAGGACCCGGCATGTACTTTCTACCAGGGTTACCGCACTACTCGATAGGTTTTCGCGCTCCCCAAGAGAGCCTCTCTTAAAGCGTTGGGTAGAAAATCAAATCATTGACTTATAAATTTTTAGCAGTTTTCTGGCATGCGTTTCTTCAGAAACCATGTTTCTGAGGGACGATTGTTGCTCTAAAGTTAATCTGTTTCTAGTTAATCCCAGGATCATGGATTCACAAAAACTCTCTAAGTCACCATACTCAAAGGTTTGAAGCCCCAATGCAGAAGGAATTTCACCAACTCCCCCAGAATTGCTCGCTACTACGACGACACCGCGCGCTAAAGTCTCTGCGATTACATTAGGGGAGTTGTCGCTGGAACTGGGAACACAGGCAACGCTTAGTGAGTCCAAGATTTTCCGATACCCTTCATCATCTTTCGGGTAAGTCAGCTCCATATCAACATCTGGGATTAGATAATCTCTCACCTTCTTGTTTGTCACCAAGACAACTTTCATCTGTATCCCATAATTTTTTTTTAGATGAAACATCCCTTTCATAAAGAATTCAAAGCCTTTATATGGACTGGAGATGTCAGTTGCAATCATTCCAACTCTAAATTCCTTCTCTTGGGCATGGTCTATAACTGACTTGGTGAAAAAGCTGTCAGGAATGCAGTTGTATATCTGTGTATTTGGAACTTTGACAAATGCAGGAGTTCCTATAATTTGATTTTGTAACCAATTTGAAGGCGCTATGAGGTGAATTTTTTGATTATCTGAACTCTTTATGGATTTATTCATTGATACTTTGGCATGTTTCACGAATCTTTTTCCAAGAAGGGTAACTTTCGGACAATTTGAGCAGCTTGATATGAAGCCTTGACATGTAGTTGTGTAATGGCAACCTCCAGTAATTAATCTTTGATCATGTAGGGTCATAACAATCGGTATGTCCCCTAATTTGTCCATAAGTTTCATGGGATTAAAGTAATTGTAAGATGCATGTAAGTGAATGATGTCAAAGTCTTGGATAATTTCTAGGATTTCTCGACTTTCCTGAAACAGATCGGTACTTAGTGTTGTAATCAACTCGTTCGAATTTTGTACAAGTAGCCTTTGCAATAAGGTTGTTGTGGAAGACTTAGCAGAAAATTTGAGATTCCTATATTTACTGATTTTAGATAGTTGCCCTTTTGCATCATCTCGACTCAAAAGTTGTGCTTCGATTCCTAATAACTTGAGGGCGTCAACTGACCTTACGGCAGCTCTGCCAGCCCCTCCAGAAGTCGTCGTACTCAGGTGTAACACTCTCATCCACCACTACATTACACTTAAACTCTGTTGAAGTTTAGGAGAGAATTTGGAAGACTTGTCTGTAATTGTTACCTGCTACAACAAGGTTGATTTCGTACCCCCATTCCTGGATCTAGCTAAACAGATACTACAAGAGGGTTTTGAAATCGTTATAGTCGATGACTCGTCAACAGATGGCTCCTTTGAGCTCTTGCAAAATTTCGCCGATACAGACCCCCTAGTAAAGCTCGTTGGTTTGACGGAAAATCTAGGGTCCGCTCATGCCCGAAATACAGGAATAGAGCTCTCTTCAAGGTCAAATCTCTTCTTTCTTGATATTGATGACTCATGTGACGTAAGCCAATTGAAATCCTTGACTGGTAATTTGATTTCAACAAAAAGTGATTTACTTGTGGCAAATTTACAAGTTGAGCCTGAAAAAACACTTCTACGTATGCCTGTTGATACTAGACAAAACCTTTGTTCAAGTGTTTCTTCAGTATCAAGGCAAATCTGTCAAAGTATGGGATATTCAAGATTCATTTATTCTAAGAGAATGATTAGCCAACACTCCATTCGTTTCTTTCCCACAAGGGATGAATCTAATGGCTCTAGATTCATACTGGATGACGCTTTCTGGGTAATCTTGATTTCTGCATGTCAAGGGAAAATCTGCATTACACCAATCAATAAAGTTCTTTATTTTTACAACAGACCCGAATCAAGTTTAGAGTCATGGCAACGGTATTTGAATCAAGTAGTGCTTGTGCCGAGTTTGTGTGTAGCTTTCTTGCAAGAATTTAACTCTGTCAAGGGCCTGGACCACAGGTTACTTCAAAGGAATACCTTCCAATGGCTATTTCAAACAATTAAAATACTTCCTTTTAAGTACATGTTAAATAGTGGTATTTTCTCAACAAGTCTAATTTTTAGACTATCATCTCAAACGAAGACAAGTGTTTTAACCTCGCATCTCTTGGGTCATGTTTTTAAAAGCTTTTTACTTTCCATAAAACACTCAGTGAACCTTAAATCTCGTCTATCTTTCCTGGAAAATATGGATTCCAAAATATGATAAAGTTCTCGAAGATGATAAATAATTTTATGGACCGTGCTTTTGGTAAACGCATACATCCTTCTCCTGAGGCGAGATTAAGTTCAACTAGGAACCAATTAATTGCCCAATTTGCGTGCAATTTAGTCATAGATGTTGGTGCAAACTCCGGGCAATGGGCTTCAAGGCTTAGAAAAACAGGATATATGGGTCAGATAATTTCATATGAGCCTTCTAGTGCTTTTACTGATCTAGAGAAAAAGACTGCAAAAGATTCTTTCTGGCGTGCTAAAAAAATAGCTTTATCAGATTGTTCAGGTTTTACAACTTTTTTTGTAGCCTCAAACTCTGGTCTCTCCTCTAGCATTTTGCAACCAAAGAAAATCCTGGATTACCACTCAGGAATTAAATTCAAAAGTGAGATCCAGGTGCCCATCACACGCTTAGATTCTGAAGGTATAGAAGGTTCAAATATTTACTTAAAAATCGATACTCAGGGTTCCGAATTCAATGTATTGCAAGGCTCACTCAATCTCTTGCCACACATCTCAGTAATAGAGTTTGAAAGTTCGTTAGCAGAGCTCTACGACGGAGAGAGAAGTCACCATTCAATCTCAACGTGGTTGATTAGCAAAGGTTTTCAACCAAGACAGATGGTTGTAACCCATTGGGATAGCCAACTTGCCACCATTTCTATAGACTCTATTTTTTCACGACCTAAACAAGCGTGATTGCAAGCTTGAGTACCTAAACCTAAATTTCTTTCGTAGAAAACGCACACCCATAATCAGCCAAACCAAAAAATGAAACGACGTGTCCCTTCCTTTCATATGATTAAGCCAAAACTTTAAAGTTGCGCTAGCAGAATGTTCCCCAAAGAACAAGGGATTCTTGTTTGTAATGTGTAAACTGTATAGATTAACGAGCTCTTGACTGCTAAAATCAACTATTGAAACAAATCTTCTCTTTTTGTCATAAAACAGGTTACTAGAACTAAAGTCGAGTAAACTTTCCGGTATCTTCTCATGTAGATGAGATACTCCCTTCAAGTTCCAAGGGTTAGTACCGGCTAAGTAGACACCAAAATCATGACCATCAAAAATACCATCAAATTCATTGACTGCCACAAGAGAAATAGATTTTTTCATTAAAGACTTTGGTGCAATTGGTAACCTTAAAACCATATCTGGATATGTCCTTGAAAGTTGATACAGAATTTCCATGTCAGTAGCAAGTGGATTTTCTTCAATAATTTTGCAGGTAAATTTCCACAAGAAATTAGCAGCTTTTGCATCTTTAACATATAGTGAACTAGCTATTGCACGTCTCTCGGAAACTATTGGAAACGCAAACGGTTGCTTCACAAATCTAAATTTGTCAATTGGAAAATCTGGTGAAAGAATTACATCAGATTCAATATGTAGGATCGGACCATCATTAAATTTCATATACTTTTCTATTGATGAAAATCTGGCGACAGAACTGAACCAAAAATTATTCCGAAAGTCTCGTGGAAAACCGTATATTTCTTCTACTCTCTGGTCAATACTATCAAAATCAATGATAAATCGGTTATTTACGAAAGACGTGAGCCACGAATTTTGATCTTGTATAAGTACAGTTTTATGCTCTTGAAATAATCTGGTACAGCGCTTTATATTCATCAATAGATGTAACGGGGGGCGACTTGATAAGTGAACAAAAACAATTTTTAAAGACATCTTCGTAACAGATTCTTCAGATAAACTAATTTTGGGAATAATATTTGCGGTATTCGCCCGTAAATTCTTCTATAAAGCCAATGAATTGTTCTGCCAACGGTTAAGATAAAATCTGAATTCCATAATTCTTTACGAATAAATAGGGCATCCCCCCATCCAGCTCTCCTGTCCCATTCGATAAACTTGACTTTGAAACCATTTTGTTCTAAGTAAGTCTTAATTTCTGGGTAGAGAACTCCGCCTTCATATAAAGGTCTTCTGCTCACTTCTGTAAAAATCCACTTAACCTCTGCCAACCTTGGTCCTAAACCTTTTATAACTTCTAGCTCAGAACCTTGTGTGTCTAAAACTAAAAGATCGCTTATATCATCTGAGGTAAGGATTTGTTCTAGGCTTGAAGTCTTTATGCTCATTTGCCCTACAACTTCTATGTCAGGGTACAGAGTCTTATGATCACCAAGATCAAAAATGCTTGACGAGGCTGACTTATTAGTAATCTTTAATGTTAATTCATGCCCGTCTTCGCTCCAGGCAAGGGCCTCAATTACCTTGTTCCTAGGGTTTTCAGAGAATAACTCTCTAAGAATCGCTACTTTTTCGGGTTGAGGTTCAATCCAAACACAGCATACTCCTTCTTCTACCATAAAGGTGTTCTCGTATTCGGGGTATTCTTCTGCCAAATGGGCTCCTACATGAACTATGCCAGCAGGCTTAACCCCATAGAACTGTTTAAACAACTGCATGTACAAATTAGCTCTCCAATTAATGGTCTAATTCTTGCATGACGAAGGCACTATTAAAAAAAGTTTACCGTTTGGTGTCCAGATTTTCAAGGACTTTAGTGTTTTTTGTTATAAAGCTGATTGTAGTTCGAATTAAGGCAAAGGTGGTAGTGAAGTACGATGCGAAACAAGTCAAAGATGGTTTTGGTGCTCAACTTCACCGTATAGTTTCATTATTACATGTTGCGCACCAGTTAAAATTTGAAGTTATTAAGCCCGAAATTCTTGAGGTTGCTATACACCCGCTTGACCCAATTAAAACACTATCTGAAATGCGAACATTTCTAGCCAAATCAAATGACGTGCTTTTCCAATCAAGCTTGTATGTGGCAGAGAAAAAACCCTTCAAGCAGAATAGAATTTTAAGAATAGATTCATTGAACCTTAAAGGTATTTGCAAAGTTCTAATCTCAACTTTTTGGCGTACAGAGCCGACAATATTAGTCTCCTGCGAAGCCCACTCACTAGCAGACTTGGTCGTTGATAAGTACTCAGAAACATTAAATTTATACTTTAAATCCTTTTTAGAGAATCAAGTTGGGACAAATAAAAGAGAAGTATTAATTTTGCACTATCGACAAGGTGCTGGGAACTTTGCAATTTACCCTGGGCAGCGAATTCCTAGACAAATACATTTAGATTATTTCTTGGGCGTTATTTCCGAAATTTTATCTGCGAAAGAGTCTAAGATAAAGAAGCTGAGAGTTTTTACTGATTCGCCTCGAGAAGATAAAGAATTTTCTCCTCTTAAAGAACAACTCGATCTTTGGGTGGGCACTCCAGGATTCCATGGCCAAAATGTTACCTACAAAGGACTAGATATTGAAAATTACTTCAATTCAATTTCTAAGCGATATGGAGTAGAGGTAATGATTGAAAGAAATTTAGATCCGCTTGAAATGATTATTGAGATGGCAAATGCCTCAGTATTAATTATCTCAAGGTCAAGTCTTAGCTACACCGCTGGACTCTTCAATTCGAAAGGGTCTGTGTATTTCGCCCCAGGATTTTGGCACGCAAAACCCCGCCAGTGGCTCATTAGCACTCGAGAATAGTGTTTAGGTTTTGAAGTTTATATATAATGTCATGCTATTTATAAGAATCATACTACGAGTTCTTATTTCTCAAGAGTGTTACCTTGTAGAAAAGGTTAGCTTTGACAAAGTCCTTGCGCTCTATGTGGTCCTAAATAAATTCTGAATTTCGACTTTATTGCGCTACGAGCAGATGCTAGAATACTCTTTTATTATGAGGCTTTACTCAATCAAGAACTTCTTTAATCGGCATTGGCACCTCTTTGCCTTAAATCTTTTTTGGTACTTATCACTTTATCCTGGGCGGTTAGGTTTTGATAATTCTCTTGCGCTCAAAATGATCAGGGAGGGCGAGTCAACGGATTGGTGGACCGGAACTTTTTGGAGAGTTTTACAACTTACAACCCTTAATGGTAAAACGATTGCCCTCCTATCCTTATTACAAATAACTCTCTTAGCACTTTCGATGTATTATTTCGTAGGGTCATTGACTAAGTTAGATACAGTTTTGGCTAAAAGGAGTCTTTTTCTTTTTACATTGACGCCAATTTATGGTTTTTTTGCACTATCTATCTCGCATGATGTATTCCAAACAAGTGCTTTATTGCTCATGATTGGTTATTTTATAAGATTACGAGACAAGATAACTTCCGGATTTGCAATTGAAGTATTATTACTATTATTAATTGTACTTTGTATTTCTATGGTTAAAACCGGCACTTTCTTTATTATTATCTTGATAATAGCTATTACAATTTATGGTTCAAACTCGAAACTAAAAGTTCCTATTGTTTTAATTTCTTCAATTATCTTGCTTTTTTTGCCCGCTAAGGGGCTTGACTCATCATGGACTCAATCCGGTAAGTTTACTCCTTTTCTTGGCGACATGAAATGTATCGCCCAGCATCCAGATTCAACTATCAGCATCGAAACTTGGAATTTCTTAGAGAGTATCGCTAGTAAAGAGGCATGGACTTCTCCTGTTTCATGTTCAGGGCTAGAAGCGGCGGTAGAGACTCTTAAGCCGAGATTTGCAACAATGACGCTCGACACAGAATTCCTACGGAATTATCTCAAGATGGTTTATTTGAATCCTGAAATATTTTTAATGGGGCACATAGTTCGTTCTAGGGAAGCACTACCACCTTTGCTTTTCCCAATTCCTGAGAATCAAGTGAGCTTTGACTTCTCTCAACCGTTAGGCAAAGATACTAATTCAGCCCTTCAGTCAGGTCCGCCACTTTTGCATCCATCCATAGATTCTCCGGAACTTGACCAGAGAGTTTCGCTAATGAAACCTCTTGAAGTAATCGCCCAATTTCCTGCATTTTTAGTCAATCAGGCTAGCTGGTTCTGGGGTTGGGCAGGCTTTTGGCTTGTGGTTGCACTCCTATCTTCAATTAAGTTAAAACTGTTCAAGAATTCATCAACGATGTTATTTAGTTTTTTGCCGCTACTTCTTCTGCATTTGCTAATAGTCGCAATTGGCTTTAACCCTCAAGGAAGACACTTGATGGCTTCAATCTTCGTGGGACTCTACCTAGGAATTTACTCACTTGCCAAATATTTGAAAACATGATTGCGAATAACTGATTTGTTGTTTTGATCTCCTACTTAAATCTTGATAATTTTAATTTAAAGTATCACCTAAACACACGTCCGACTCACAACCCTAGGCTACCATATCGGATGAAAACTCCAAGGCAAGTATTCGAGATTTTGGCTTTCATATAGGCGCTGTGCCTTGAGCTAAAGAAGGAGAGGACATTGTGAAAATCTTTGTTACTGGTGGAGCGGGTTATTGTGGGCACGTTTTAGTGCCCGAATTACTATCTGAAGGTCATAAAGTTACAGTTTTTGACACGTTTTGGTTTGGTGACTATCTTGCAGAACATGTCAACCTAAAAAAAATAAAAGGTGATATCAGGGATTTAAAACTTCTAGAATCTGAGCTACAGGGCAACGAGGTTGTTTTACACCTTGCTGCAATTGCAAATGATGCATCTTTCGAGCTGGATGAAAAACTTTCAACTAGTATCAACTTCAACGCTTTCAGGCCTTTGGTGGAACTCGCAAAGAAATCAGGAATTCAGCGCTTCATTTATGCTTCGTCTAGTTCTGTTTATGGAGTTTCTGATAAGCCAAATGTCACCGAAGATCACGAACTTGTTCCCCTAACCCTTTATAACAAGTACAAAGGTTTGTGCGAGCCCATACTGTTCGAGTTTACAGATTCTAATTTTATCGGAACTGTTTTTCGCCCAGCAACCGTTTGTGGTTATAGTCCTAGGCAAAGATTAGATTTATCAGTAAATATTTTAACTAATCACGCTTTCCATAACTCAAATATACGAGTCTTTGGAGGAAAGCAACGAAGACCCAATCTTCATGTAAGGGATTATTCTAGAGTTTGTCGCACAATTATTTCCGCCGACCCTCTAAAGGTTCAAAATCAAATTTTCAATGTAGGTGAGCAGAATTTATCGATTGAGAAACTGGCCTTAATGGTGCAGCAGACAGTAGCCACCTTTAAGGGCATTTCAAAAGATCAAATCGGCATTCAATTTGAGGATTCTGACGATCAAAGGTCTTATCATATAAATTCCGATAAAATTGCTCAATCTCTTGGATTCCGTCCAAATTATAGTGTTGAGCAAGCAATTCAAGACCTATGCAATGCCTTTAAAGAAACCCGATTTGTTAATCCTATGTCTAATACACTTCACTTTAACGTTAAGAGAATGAAAGAGCTCGAGGTTAACTAACTTGAAATTTTTAGTCACTGGAGGAGCCGGTTTTATCGGTAGCCATACATGTGAGTTACTCATTAAACATGGCCTCGAAGTTCGCGTTTTAGATAATTTAAAAGGGGGTAGGCGCAAGAATCTTGAATCATTAGCGCATTCTCCTCTTTTCGAGTTCATGGAAGGCGATATTCTAAATGACCTCCATTTGAAAACTTGCCTAGAGGGGATTACCCATGTAATTCACTTTGCCGGAATTGGTGAAATTGTCCCTTCGATTGAAAATCCTATTGAATACCTAGAAGTCAATGTTCAGGGCACTGCCAAACTATTGGAAGCTTGTCGAACCGCGCAAATTGAGAGTTTTGTTTATGCGGCATCCTCATCCTGCTATGGCTTAGCAAGTACACCAACCAACGAAGATGCTCCGATTGACTTGAAACATCCTTACGCAGTATCAAAGTATTTGGGTGAACAGTTGTCTCTTAAATGGCATGAAATCTACAGACTGCCTACGAAGAGTATCCGAATATTTAATGCTTACGGGCGACGTGTTCGAACGAGTGGTACTTATGGTGCTGTTTTAGGAGTATTCCTAAAACAAAAAGTTGAAAATAGACCTCTAACTGTAGTAGGTGATGGGAATCAGATCAGAGATTACGTACACGTAACTGATGTTGCAAATGCTTTCCTAAAAGCATCACTCTCCTCAAAAAACGGACGAGTATGGAATTTAGGTAGTGGAGTTGGTGTATCTATAAAGAAGCTTGTGGAGATTCTTGACAGTGAATTTATTAATATCCCAGATCGTCCTGGAGAGCCTAAAGAGACTTTAGCTGATATCTCAAGAATTAAAGCTGAATTAGATTGGACTCCCATGGTGTCATTTGAAGAGGGCTTGAGTGAAATTATCAGAAATATTCACGAGTGGAAAGAAGCGCCTTTATGGGAACCCGAGAGTATTGCGCAAGCTACAGCAAAGTGGTTTCAAATACTGGATAGAAAAGAACGCTAGGAGAATCTATGTCAACAGCAAACAATTTTAAGAATTCTAACGCGATTAAAAACAAAATTGTTTCCTTGGAGGAGCTTAAAAGTATTGTTGGAAACTTCGATAAGAGAGAGAAAACCTACATTTTGTGTCATGGGGTTTTTGATGTTATGCATCCAGGGCACATAAGGCATTTGGAGTTTGCTAAGAGTAAAGCTGACTACTTGATTGTGAGTGTGACTGCGGACGAGTACATCAACAAAGGCACATATAGACCTCACGTTAGTGAAGAGATACGTACCTTATCTTTGGCTCATCTTCAGGTAGTTGACTTTGTAATAATCAATAGAGAGGTGACGCCTAACTCACTTCTGCGATTAATTCAACCAAATTTTTTTGCAAAAGGATTTGAATACATTACAAGCGGCCTTAAGCCAGCAACAGAATCGGAGGCGGAGGAAGTTAAATCCTACGGAGGAAATATTGTTTTTACACCTGGAGACGTGGTTTATTCATCATCAAGGTTAATTATTGATTCTCCTCCCGATTTAACGTATGACCGAATCAAATTGGTGCTTGAAACAGCAAATATAGATTTTAAAGACCTTACTAGAATCACTGAAAAATTTCGGGAAATTGAAGTTTTAGTACTTGGAGACACTATCGTTGACACACTTATTGAGACCTTTCCTTATGGTAACTCCCAAAAAACTCCGACTATTTCTGTACTAAAGGGTCCGGAGCAAAACTTCATAGGTGGAGCAGCTATTGTTGCTATGCATCTTCAAGCTGCGGGCGCAAAAGTCAATTTTGTAACACTGCTCGGTGATGATGCCATGGGGGATTGGGTAAAAGAGAAACTTGAGGATGTTGGAATCCAGGTTTACTCCCTATCAGAGGTTGGTAGAAGTACAACTCGCAAAACAGCTTTTGTATGCCAAGGTTATAGACTCCTAAAAGTTGATGAAGTTGATAATCGCCCAATTTCAACTGAAACTCTGAATTCTTTAGTTAATCTCATTGGAAAGCTCGGAGGAGACCTTTGTATTTTCTCTGACTTTCGGCATGGGATTTTTAACAAAAATTCTATTGAATCACTTACTGATGCAACTGTAGGTTTTAAAACCAGAGTAGCTGACAGTCAGGTTGCTAGCCGTTGGGGAAATATATGCGAATTTAAGAACTTCGATTTGATAACACCAAATGAACGTGAGGCTAGATTTTCATTAGGAGATCAAGATTCTACTATTCATCGGCTTGCTATAAACCTTAGAAAGGAGTCGGGTGCAAAAAATGTAATAATAAAGCTCGGAGAAAGAGGTGTCCTTGCCTGCTCTGATAATCTCGACACCCCTGATTTTATTGGCCTTAATGCACTTCGCAATGAAATAATTGACGCTGTTGGGGCTGGAGACGCTTTACTGGCCTACAGTTCACTATCTCTCGCTTCCGGAACAAAACTCTCTGTTTCCTCACTATTAGGATCAATTGCGGCTAGTATTTCTTGTGGCTATAACGGCAATGTTCCTGTGGGTTATGAAGATTTGAGGAAAGAAATTGGACATATTGAAAAATTCCTTCAATATGAAATTGAGTGAAGCAATGAGATGGCTAGTAATAGGAGACGGAATACAAGGTAGAAAGCGAAAACAAATATTAGGCAAAAAGTGCGTTGGAGTATTAGACCCCTATTCTAAAACTGCAGACTTTGCATCTATCGAAGATGTTCCTCAAAACTATGATGTTGCAGCAATATGCACTTCTCAAGACGCCAAGTTACACTACCTGACATATTTTATTGGCCAAAGGATTCCTTGTCTCATAGAAAAGCCTTTCCCAGTAATTCCTCATATGGAATTTGAAAGGCTTAATGCTGAGTGTTTATCAAAGGGGATTTTTGTCTATACGGCTTTCAATCATAGATTTGAAGAATCACTAAATAAATTAAGTGAAATTCTTGGAAAAGATTTGGTGGGAATTCCCTACTATATTCATATGAGGTACGGAAATGGAACTGTTCAAGATGTTTTAAATTCAAATTGGAAGAATTCAAAGGACGGTCTATTGTTTGACTTAGGAAGCCACATTTTTGATTTGTACACAATGCAGTTTGGGACAAACATGACAAATCTCACTATCGAACAAACTGCAGGATTTGAGTCTCTCTCCAGCGACTATATGAGAATCTCAGGGAAGAATGTTCTAATTGAGCTTGGATATATTTTTTGGAAGTCGGACTTTCGCTTTGAGATATGGGGCTCAAAAGGCAGTGTACATGTCACGGGACTTAAGAAGTGGGATAATTCCCAGCTGGTGTTGCGGCAGAGAGTGTTGCCCTCGGGGGTTCCCGTAGAAACGCTCTACAAATTTTCAGGACCAGATACTACTTGGAGCCAAGAACACCGGTATGTCGAACACCAAATTAATCATAATTCAAAGGGAATAGATTTTGGTGGCCAGGGAGTTAACGAAACTATCTTGGGATTAGTCAATACATGAATAATATTCTAATGATTGGATTCACGCACCTTGGATTAGTCTACTCGTCTTCTTTTGCAAAAAAAGGAATGCGTGTTACATTGAGCAAGTCAATTAATTCAGAACAGCGTGGTTTTGATATTTCTTATTTGAAATCTGAGCCATTTCTACTAGAAGACATCACGCAAGCAAAAGAAGCAAACACGCTTAATTTTGTTGAATTAGTCCTGATTAATTTTGATTCTTTTGACTTAATTGTGATTGCAGAAGATACTCCAATCAATTCAAGCAACACTCCAAAATTTGAACACATCTTGGAAATTCTTAGTTACGTTGATAAATTAAATGTGAAGAGAATACCTATAGTGCTTATGTCTCAAGTTTATCCTGGATTTTGCCGGAGCACTCTAGTGGCTAGTCCTTTATTTTACTGGGTAGAAACGCTGATATTTGGTAAAGCAATTGATCGCGCCACGAATCCAGAACAGATAGTCTTCGGCTTAAATAATTCTACTAATTCTATCCCAAAAGAAATAGATAATGTCTTAAAACTCTATTCATGCCCAATTCATAAAGTGTCTTGGGAGACAGCTGAACTAACTAAAATTTCGTTTAATTTCATGCTGTCTATGTCAGTGATTGGGACCAATTTTCTTGCAACAGTTTCAGAAAGTGTTGGAGCGAGTTGGAAAGATGTAAGTAAAGCGCTCAAATTGGATGGTCGAATTGGGGAAAGAGCATATCTAAGTCCTGGACTGGGTATTACAGGAGGTAATTTGCCTCGAGATTTAAGTACATTAGAAAAACTTTCTAGAAATTTACCATTATATTATGGAAATTTCCTAAACGAGGTTGTCAATTTCAATGCCCAACAGTATCTATGGTTAAGGGATACGATTCATAGTCTGCAAGAGGAATTCAATTTACCATCAACAAAAATAACAATTGGTTTACTGGGCCTAGCCTATAAAGTTGGGACTTCCGAATTGCGTAACTCCCCTTCATTAAGTTTGGCTGAACAACTTCCAGGTCACAATTTCTTAGCCTTTGATCCAGAAGTGAAACAAATCCCAGAAAAATTCAATATCGAAGTTTGCGAGAGCATAAGAGAACTAGCTAAAAAGTGTAAAATCTTTATTCTCGTAACACCTTGGCCCGAAATTGTCTATTCTTTAGAGGTCGGCGGTTCGAGCTTTGAAGACATACTCATCATAGACTGCTCGAATACACTTTCACGCACTACTCTACAAAAGTTTCGTGGGTATCGCCAGAGAGGAGAAGCATCGAGTGCCGGCTAAAACTCTAGTTTACGGTAGCACTGGGTTTCTATCGAAAGCTTTCATTTCAGAATTGAGAAATCGTAACATGGATTTTTTATCTATATCAAGATCTGATATAGATATGACAAATTTCGAAAGTGTGAGTAAGTTTGTAGCTGAAGAAGAGTTTAAAAGTATTTTTTTTAGTGTCGGGCCAGCACCGTGCAAAACTCTCGAAATGTACTCACAAAATCTCAATTTATTAATAACACTATTAAGGGCACTGGAGTCTGCCAATAAAAAAATTAAGATCTTGTATGTGAGTTCTGATGCTGTCTATGGCTCTGGGGGGGCTGGGGTACGCACTGAGACGAGTCAACTGAGCCCTGACACGCTTCATGGTTCCATGCACTTAAGTCGAGAATTGCTTTTGAGCGTGACAGGTCTGGAGACACTAATTTTGCGAAGTTGTGCAGTATTTGGCCTTGGTGATCCGCATAATAGCTATGGACCGAATCGCTTCTTCCACGACATTGTTGGTAGCAATAGAATTAAATTATTTGGCAACGGTGAAGATATGAGAGATCATATCTGGATTGAAGACTTTGCCAGGATTGCAGTCGATCTACACCTAACTACAGCTGGCACTTTTAATGTTGTTTCAGGTAACTCGATGACATTCTTAGATGTAGCAAAGCTCATGATTAATGCTTCTGGTGTTAAATCTGAAATTGAATTACAGAGCTCTGACGTAAGAGTTAGTGAGATAAGATACGATAATAGAAAACTTACCGGTGCACTCGGTTACAGTATTTCAGATAGTCTCAGCCGAGGAATTAAAAGTTTTTTCAGAAATAAAGAAAGTGAGACTGCATGAGTTACTTGAACTTAAGGTCGAGAGAGCTTAGGAAAAAACTGTTGGAACTCTCACAAAATAGTGGGGCTTTGCACTTGGCTCCTGCATTCTCTTGCCTTGAGATAGTCGACTCTGTGTATCGAGAACTCATGCCACGATTTGACAATCCCAAATTTATTGTATCCAAAGGCCATGGCTATCTTGCTCAACTCGTAGTTTTAGAAACGTTAGGTCAACTACCAGAAGATGTTTTTGAAAAGATTGGAACTGACGGGTCCTTGTTTGGAGGTCATCCAGATCGCGGGCAACCCGGGATAATTGCCTCGACTGGAAGCTTGGGCCATGGATTAGGTTTAGCTGTTGGTCTCTCCATTTCAAGAGTCCTCAGCGCTAAAGCCTTAAACAAAATTAATGAGGGATTAACTGTGGTTTTGATATCAGACGGTGAGCTTCAGGAAGGATCAACATGGGAAAATATCTTAAATGCTCCTTCGCTTAAAGCGGAAAATTTGTTACTAATCATTGATAACAATGATATGCAGACTGTGGGAAAGACGTCTATCACCCATCCTACTTTGTATCCTTTGCAAGAAAAATTGGTGAGTTTTGGATGGAGTACGTATTCTGTTGATGGCCATAGCTACGAAGAACTCAAATCACATTTTGCAAAAGTGCCAAAGAGCTTTGGTTGTCTTGCGATAATAGCATCCACTATTAAGGGGAAAGGGGTTGGTTTTATGGAGTCACAGTCGATCTGGCACTATCGTTCACCAAATCACCAAGAATTTTCTCTAGCGTTGAAGGAATTGGGGTTCTGATTTAGAATGCGAGATAAATTTGCAGAAGTCCTAAACAATCTAGCTTTAGAACACGAAGATATAGTCGTTTTAGCTGCTGATATTTCGCCTGTTGGGAGAATTAATGAATTTGTTGAAAATTACCCTCATAGATTCTTGAATGTTGGTGTTGCTGAACAGTCGATGATAGGAATTTCTGCGGGTTTAGCTATGGGGGGCTATAGACCATTCTGCTACACAATAGCAACTTTCTCTATCCTAAGACCTTTTGAGTTTGTAAGGAACGATCTTGGCTATCAAGACTTACCAGTTGTAGTAGTAGGAATGGGCGCAGGTCTATCTTATCCAACTCTGGGATTCACCCATCATGCCCAAGAGGATATAGCTATTTGCTCTACTATACCGAACTTAAAAATTTGGACACCTTGCGATCCTAATTCTGTAGAGCATGCCCTAAAGGAAATTATCAAACTAAGGCAACATCCAGTTTATCTTAGGCTAGGAAAGGCCGGAGAGCCAAATTTAGATTTTGCAACAGACTTTGACCCTAAATTAGGGTTTGGCAGATTACTTAGAAATGAAAGTTATAAGTGTGATGTATTTTTCCTCACTTATGGAACAATAACTAGTAATGTTATTGAAGCGGCAAATACTTTAAATGATTTGGGAATTTCTAGTCAGGTCCTTAGCTTGCTTCAAATTGATCCTGAAACCTTCCATGAAATTTCAAATCTGATACCTAGGAATGCTTTGGTGGTTGTAGTGGAGGAGCATATTGCTCCTGGGGGGCTTGCGTCCCAATTTTCATGGCACTTGATGAAGTCAGGAATAAGCCACAAATTTTTACATTTTTCTCTACCGACTCTACCATCCCACTTATATGGCTCACACAATTGGTTGCTTGACCAACTTGGGCTTAGCTCAAGTGCTATTAGCAATAGAATCTGTCGTACTTTTGATCAAAAGTACACTGATTTAGACTCTAATAAATACTAAACCCCCCATCCACTACTATCTCTTGGCCATTCACATAGGTCACTCGAGAGGATATCAACATATCGATTACTGGAAATAAATCTATAGGTTTTCCAATTCGACCGATTGGGATTCTCTGCACGATGCCATTTATGTAATCTTCTCTGGGGGTTCCTGACGGCTTGGGAAACCAACCGGGAGTAATCTGATTAACCGTAAACCCCATTTTCCCTAATTCTCTAGCAAGGTACTTTACTAATGTCTTCTTGCTAGATTTCGCAAGTAAGACACTTAAATCAGGCTCATTCCCTAAATCGAGATATGTACCAGAAAAGGGAATGTTTGAAGCCCACAGAGACCCTACGTCAATGAGTTTAGCATCCTTCTGGAAGAACTTAGAGTTTTCGCTCATGAATTTTGCCAAGTTGAAAAGAATTTCTACATCGTGGCTATAGGAATATGTCAAAGAAGAAAAACTGGACAATACTGGGTCGGTTTGGGTTCTTCTCTTACTCCTGCCTGCTAAATTAATTATTGCTAAAATATTATTCTGCTCTAATGAAGATAAAGTTCCTAGTACGTCTTCATACCTAGTTAGATCAATTTCAAATTCCTTAAGTTTAGTTTCATAAAGCCCACTTCTTCTTGAAGAGATATTGACAATCTCATGTTCTTGCAAATCCAGCAGATGCTTTATGAAAGATGAACCCAAATAACCAGAACCACCTGCAACGACTATCATGACGTAATATTATCAGAATTTTTTGCTATAGAATTTATCTATGAACGAGCATTACAAGACCCTTGTTTTCACCATATTTTGTCATGAAACGAGGGAATTAACGATTAGTACAACCCTAGAGTGTTTGTCTGCTCTTAATTACACTGCCAGTAATTTACATGTAGGATTCATCTTTATTGATGATGGCTCGTCTGATAACGAGACAGCGAATGCGATTCAAGAGTCAATTTTATTACTACGCCAAAATTCTAGGGTTTTAATAGCAGAAGAGATTTATCATCCGACTAGATTGGGGCTAGCGGAAAGCATGTTTAGTTCTTTGAATCTTTTACAAAAAATGGGATTTGTCGATGACGTTTGGCTAACGCAGTTACCAGGTAATGACCAAGTCGCCGCGAATTCTCTTCAGACTTTCCTAGAAGAGCCACTAAATCTGGGACTTAAAATTCTTTGGCGAGCTAATTCTGTGAACCGCCCTCCTATAAAAAGACTCGCCTCAAATATTCTCCAGGTGATTGTTAGATTCATTCTTTTCCCTGAAATCAAGCAATCTACGGCAAATTTTATTGCGCCCGTCAGTTTTTACTCTAGGTGGCTTAAGCCAACAAGTGGCCATGCTTACGGTTTATGGCTAATTGCTGGCGCCATAATTGAAAAAGAAGGTATTTCTCAAATTAGTTTTGAGATAAAGAGGCAGAAAATTAACAAACATAAGGCTCAAAGACGAACCCCAAAAGTTTCTGATATCTTGTCCATATTAATTCAAATCTATCGAATTAGAATTTTTATGAATAAAAATCTTGAATAGATTTGATTACAAAATTCACTTGTTCTTCATTGAGAAACTGATGGCAAGGTATTGTAATAATCTTCTTTGCTTGAGATTCTGAGTGTTCTAAGTTCCGAACATCGATGCCAATTACCCGTGAGGCTTTTTGTAGATGTAATGGTATGGGATAATGTACTTTAGCTTCTACTCCGACCATATTCAGAAAAGAGAGTAACTCATTCCTTTTGTCTACTTGCAACATGTAAAGACAAAATGTTTCAATGTCATTGCTTAGTCTCGGTGGGATTAAAACATGGGGAGATAGAGTCGATAGTTGTTTATCGTATTTCAAAGCTATTTCATTTCTTCTCGCTATAACCTTATCTAGATTTTCTAGTTCTAGATCGGCTACTATAGCTTGTAATGGTTGCATACGACTATTTATTCCGTAAAAATCAATTTCATCACGATTTATCATGCCATGATTACGATACTTTACAAGCCATTCTGAATATTCTGGATTATTCGTCGAGATTGCACCACCGTCACCCATTACATTTAAACTCTTTAACGGATGCATGCTGTATGCAACTATGTCACCCCAATTTGCTGCAGTTCTCCCAGAATAATATCCTCCAATTGCCATACATGCATCAGAAACAATCTTTAGGTCATGCGCTCTTGCCACTTTGACAATTGAATGCATTTCAGGTCCTGCGCCACCCCAATAGACAGGAACAATGGCTTTAGTTTTTTTTCCTATCCTTTTCTCCAGTTTATTACAATCCATTTGCATTCGTTCATCTACGTCTACAAAAACGGGCACTGCCCCACATGCAACTATCGCGCCGACTGTCGCGTAAAAAGTATTCGGCACAGTTATTACTTCATCTCCACTTTTTACGCCTACTGCTTTAAGGGACAAAATTAGGGCATCTGTACCTGTATTTGTCGAAATACAAGAATTAGTTCTCATGTACTCGGTGAATTTTGTTTCGAAATTTTGAACATATGGACCCAAAGTAAATTCACCAGATTTAGCTAGTTCGTCCCACTTTAAGAAGATATCGGGTCTGTCTCCAAATTGTTGGGGTAAGTAATTATAAGGGACGTGGAATTTCATTTTTCCTCAAATAATCTATGATGGAATCGGTGACGTCGTTTACCTTTTCTTGGCTTAATCCTGGATATAGAGGTAAACTCATAATTTGTTGTGACAATTTTTCAGAGTTTGATACATCCATTATGCGTGACTTAACTTTTTTAATCGCTTCTTGTTTGTGAATTAAAGTTTTATAGTGGACAGTAGCCTCAATACCAATATTACGCAAATGGGCGAGTAACTTGTCTCTTTCTAGTGCTCGTATAACGTAAGTCTGATAAACGTGAAATTCATCGATACTTTCCTTAGGCGTAATAACGTACTCTCTTAATTTTTCGTTATAGACACGTGCTATCTGTCTTCGCTCAGCTGTCCATTCATCAAGCTTAGATATATTCACGTTGATAAGGCTTGCTTGCAGCTCATCAATTCTGCAGTTATACGAGAAATCAGCGCAAGATTCTCTATCAACAAGGCCGTGATTTCTTACAATACGTAATCTTTCATTTATTTCAGAAGAGTCAGTTGTGATAACACCTGAGTCTCCATACCCGTGTAAATTCTTTAACGGGTGAAGACTGAAGCTCGCGAAAGTCCCAAAAGTTCCAATTTTTCTATTTTTGTATCGAGCTCCGATGCTTTGAGCAGAATCTTCAACGACGATTAAGCTATATTTCGCGGCTATTTCCATAATAGGGTCCATTCTTGCCGGCCTACCTGTTAAGTGAACCACCATTATTGCTCGTGTTTTTGGACTAATGGCCTCTTCGATTTTATTGACATCAATATTCATGTCATCGTCTACATCTACAAGGACAGGAACAAATCCAGCAATAACAATGCTTGATGTCGAGGCTACAAAAGAGTTGGTTGGCGTAATTATCTCATCCCCAGGTTGCAAGCCTAGCGTCCTTAAACTTAAATGTAGGCTGCAGGTTCCATTTGACAGGCCAACTGCAAACTTGGTTCCTACATACTTTGAAAATAAGTCCTCAAAGCGAGTCACTTCTGATCCTAATACATATATTCCCGAATCTAAAACTTTTTCAAAATTATTCATGAGCTGATTCTTGACTTGTGCATTTCTGTAAGAAAAATCTGTGTAAGGAATTCTGAACATGACGATATCTTACACGACCTTAGAGATCTTTTCCCGGAATTGAAGCTAGATCCTGAAAATTATGCTCAATATAGGCAGTGGGACGATTTTTAAAGAGTCACATCTGTTGCTCTTTCTCTTTTTAGTTTAACTAATAAATCCCAAACTAGATAACACGCGAGAATCGTTGCTGTGAGAGCAATGCTGATATCACCAAAAACCTCCATACCGCCACTTTGATAGCTCAAATAATTATTAAAAAATAGTAAAGTCAAAAGCAGCTGAGTTCCTTTTGCGTCACTTATTGCTCTACAAAGATAAAAGATCGCCAACATAGCAAATATCTGCCGAAAATCAATATTATTACCTAAGAAATAACAACCCAAAAAGGTAATTGTCCAGACTAAGTAGGGCACCGCAATTTTGGACCCTAAGGCCTCTTTCTGCTTAATTAGTGAAAATTTCTTGTTAAATATCATTAACACAGCAAATAGCAAAAGTAAGTGTAGAACTAAACTTACTATCATAATTTCTATACTACTTAATTGAAAGCTTTGTGTGTTACTGATCTGTGTAGCTATATTTAAATATCCAAAAGTCATACCAGTTCCATCAACATAACTATTAATTTTCAATGGAATTAATGACAAGTCTTTTACTAAATATGGGAGCAAAATTGGTATTGGTAGCAAATGAATAAATTTTAGAAGATGCTTTTTGGATAACACGCTCATAAGAAATAAGATCAAGATTGGATAAATCTTAATTAATGTGACTAGGCTCAATAGCATCACAGATCCTATAGCCAAGATCCAGGACGCCTTTGGCATTAATGATACCTTTAATGAGAAGAAGATTGAAAAAGTTACTAGTAGGTCAATTTGTCCCCTTTGCACAAATAACATCATAACTGGAGAGGTAGAAACTAAGTAAAACAAAGTATTCTTATAAGGAGTCAGCGCGCACAATGGATATAAAAAATTTGACATTAAAAAACAAAAAAATGCAATCATAGAATAACCTAAAACTTGAACCCACAATTCTGAGATATTAAAGAAATTAATGAATTTAATAGGAAAAATTCCGTATTGATATCCCCCGCAGTACGTGCCTTTTGTCCCGTATATTTCTAAACCAACGTCGTTGTAACATTCTGCTGAATACCAGAGCCATCGCAAGTCTATGAAATCTGATTCTGCGTTATAAACATTCCATAGCCGCAGCAAAGGCCAAGATGTAATTTCGTTCATAACAAAGACGATAAATAGGATGCTCCCATGTAATGTTTGAGGTTTTCTTGAGATTATCTCGATGAGTTTTAAAAATTGAAGTCTATTGTCTCGCACATGCTGATTGTAGCCTTTAATGGGAGTTTCAATCTGAAGTTGGAGCATATTCCTGTATAAACTTCAGGCAGACCTAACATTCTTGATACGAAATAACTTATATTCATAGTAGATTTTAAGTGTAATTAAATAAATTTACTTTTTGCTTTCCGATAGAGGTTTGTTTTCGTTGGTTATTTTGATTAATTCCCTCGAGCCGCCCATGAGAATCGAACTCATGACCTTCGCTTTACGAGAGCGACGCTCTACCGACTGAGCTAGGGCGGCGATGCTTTAAAGCTTCAAGCTTTGTAAGAATTAATCCAAGCGTACAA
>Ga0169931_10003105_pt1 | contig 26603 bp, 11 predicted proteins | sample Kivu_15m_20L_FD_129675 | JGI IMG/M metagenome (GOLD analysis project Ga0169931, IMG submission 129675) | Freshwater microbial communities from Lake Kivu, Western Province, Rwanda to study Microbial Dark Matter (Phase II) - Kivu_15m_20L... | ecosystem: Environmental > Aquatic > Freshwater > Lake...
CTCCAAGGGACACTGCACTCCAAGGGACACTGCACTCCAAGGGACACTGCACTCCAAGGGACACTGCATCTTAAACTTTGAATTGCAACTAGCGCAGCATCCGCGGTTCATCGGCCACTTTAGCGGTACACTCTCGGGCGGCAAGTTGCATTTAGGAATGACCGTCAAAACAGGAATGATTTCTGACCTGCGGACCCGATTGGTACGTCAGCAAATGAACGAAATTTCCAAGCGTATGGACACTCAATAAGACGGCATCATCGAATATCCACCGGTGCCTATCCCCAACATGCAGGGATTTGTGTACTCTAACGAGCGATCTCCTCCTCCTCTCCTTTTTTTAGAAAGTTAGACACGCCATGGACGCGAGAGAAGCAATTAAGCAGACGTTACGCACCACCAACATGGTGGTTTCTAGCTATTTAAGCGACCTGACCGATTCCGACCTCTTAGTACGGCCTGGAGTAGGCTGCAATCATATTGCTTGGCAGTTAGGGCACTTGATTCAGTCCAACGCTAGCATTTTGGACTCCATCGCCCCCGGTTTTGCGCCATCGCTGCCTGACGGTTTTGCACAGCGTCATGCGAAGGATCAAGCTCAGTGTGATGATGCGAAGGCTTTTTGTTCCAAGTCCGAGTACGAGGCACTGATGTTGAAGGTAGACGAAGCCGTTCTGGCAACTCTTGATCGGATGCGTGACGCCGATCTCGACCAACCGAGTCCCGAGCATTGGCGAGGTATGTTTCCCCGAGTCGGGGATGTGATGGTTTTGCTGGCAACCCATTCGCTGATGCATGCCGGTCAATGGGTTCCGGTGCGCCGGCGGCTTGGCAAACCCGTTTTAATCTAAGAGTCGACGGACTAATAAATGCCGTCAGCGCGTCAGTAGTGGTTGTATTACTCCTGCGGACACCACACTCACGGGTGGCGTGCTTTTGAGAATTTTCGCGGGAGCGAAATGATTCCATCGAGAAAGCGGTGCTGGTGGAGGAGGGCACAGACGGGCACGCCACCTCTCTGGCGGGGTACTGACAAGGTAATGAGCGCGGATAGGGGGGGGCAGCACAATGATTGAAGAAAAATTCGTGTTTGTGAGTTTCTGTACACAAGTGCTCAAGAATTTATACCACTCAAGGGGTTGACAAAAAACAGGCAGATGCGCAATTTTGTATAGAAGTGTACTAAATTCCAAAGCGCGGAGCCTTTGCCATGTCCCGAGTCCCTCGAAGTAACGTATTTTCTCCCTCCGAGGTTGCGATCGCCCACCTATCCAACCGCGTTGTTCGCCGATGCTTTCTTTTCGGAAAGGACGTGCTTACCGGGGTGAGTTATGACCATCGAAAAGGGTGGATTGATGAGCTGATTCAGCATTTTGCCGCCAATTTTGGGATTGATCTCCTTGCTTTTGCCCTGATGAGCAACCACCTCCACTTGGTGCTCAGGTCGCGGCCCGATGTAGTTGAGACTTGGAGTGATGCCGAGGTTGCCCGGCGATGGTTGATGATTTGTCGTTGCAGCAAGAAGGACACCAACCCCGACGCCCATCCGACGGACGCCGAAATCAGTCGAATTTGTAATTCTCCCCATCGAGTTAAAGAAGTAAGGTTACGGCTCAGTGATTTTTCATGGTGGATGCGTCTACTCTGTCAGCGGATCGCACAACGTGCCAATCAAGAAGATAAGGCAACGGGGAAGTTTTGGGAAAGTCGTTTCAACGGAGTGCGAATATGCGATGAGGCCTCACTGCTTGCTTGTGCAGCGTACGTCGATTTGAATCCCATCCGGGCTGCGATGGCAACGAAACTCGAGACAAGCGAGTACACTTCGGTCAAACGGCGAATAGAGGCTCTGGTAGCAAAGAGTGACGCTGCTGCTGGGGCTTTGGATGACCAAACTGACCAGGCTGCATTCCTGGCTCCACTATCGATAAACGAGCATCAAGACGAGCCTGGACCAAGGCCAAGCAAGGCTGGAAAACGATGCAGTGACAAAGGATTTTTGCCGATGTCGACGCAAGCTTACCTGGAATTGCTCGACTGGACAGCCCGCACTTGTATCTTGGGAAAAAAGGGAAAAACTCCCGGTCACCTTCCGCCAGTCCTCGTGAGGCTAAAGATTTCTTCAGCCACTTGGGAGGAGCTTGTGACTTCTTTTGGAAAGCTATTTCGACAAGTAGCTGGACATCCTGAGGCAATAAGTTCAGACCGAGTGAAAAGTGGAAGAGTACGACAGCTTCATTTGGGCAGACGAGCTCGCGAGTTGTTTGCTGCGATCTAGATTGAACTCCGCGAGTTGATATTCCGCTTTCGATGATCTACTGGCAAGTTTACATCGACGTAGGGTCGTGCATTCATTGTTACGCCAAGCTGCAGTGCCGAATTGCCTTGCAACCTACCGTTACCAGTAGAGTTGCCAATGTCCAAGTAGTTCCAGCTTACACGCCGCATCGGCGTTTTTGAAAAAATGAACGCGGACTCAGCCACCGCAACGTCAAACGCCCACTGAAAATCTGCTCGAAAGCCAATTCATTCGCGTTAAATCCTGCCGAAGTACTCTTTCCACAGCTAAACGAATGAAATCGGTCGAGCATTAATTTCGCCATGACATTCCCAGTTGTACCCAGTCATCATCCGCGGTACCAGCCGTTGTACAGTTGGGTATTCGGCTCGGTTGCCTGCCTCTGAAGGAAAGACAGCAATGCGCTGCGAGAGCTACCTGTCCCCAGGTACCGAACTGTTAGGACGCTGTATGGGACCAGAATGATCTAAAATCTTCGGACATATTGGGCGGGTAATTCACTGCGGTTGCTGTGTCCCTCAAGGTGCTGTGTCCCTCAAGGTGCTGTGTCCCTCAAGGTGCAAGGTGCTGTGTCCCCGGAGGGGTGTCCCCTCAAGGTGCTGTGTCCCCGGAGGGGTGAGAGTGTCCCCGGAGGGGTGAGAGTGAATGGGATTTTGGTGTTACGCTGGTATTCTTGGCTCGTTCACCAGTGAAATCGCTACTTTTCCCTGCGATAATCGACCCTCGGAATCTGCGACGACATACACAAATGACTCGTAAAATCCGAACATCCCCGGTGTATAAATGATCTGATTGGTCTCTCTATCGATCTCAATGGTCGACCCGAAGTGAGGACGGATCGCAAGCGCATTCCAGGCTGGATATTGAGAGACCCCGACCAAACGAAGCACTGATCCCACAGGGCTCCGGTCGTTCGCCAGTACATCGAGTCGAACAGGTTCTGTCAGCCCGTCAAACTCATAGAAATCGCTCGTCGTAAGCGGTGCTTCGGGGAGTGCTGGAACCGAGAGCATGACCGAATCGAGCGCGACGTCTACTGACACCCCCAAATCGTTGTAAAGGAACGCAAAAATACTGAGCCCGAAACCCTCGGGCGCTGAAAAGCCAGGCGCTGGATCGTAGCGTAAACCAGCAAGAATCGCATTCACTTCGCCCACAGTACCCGTAATCCAAGCCCCACCTTGCGGCTCAGGGTAAAAGTTCTCTCGTGTTGCTGCATCGCTGCTCAGTGTTCCCGCTATTGCTAATCCGAACGGTGCCTCATTGGGAGCAAAACTGACAAGGACGCCGATCGAGGAATCTCCCTCGCCGAGCACCTCGATCGAAATCAATCCGTTACCCGCTGCATCACGAAACTGGATCGGTGCACCGGGAGCCTCTCCATCCAGACCCTCGGGAGCGATGATGACGATCGAGGAAGTATCGCTCGTAGCACGCGAATACTGAATCACGACCGAAGCAGTCCCCAGATTCCCCGCGTCATCTTCGACCACGTAAGTAAAACTGTCTAAGTCCGTGAAGCCTTCCCCGGGTTGGTAGCGAACCGTTGTCCCGCGACCACTGCTTGAGTCGACAATCTCCACGGTTCCAAACTGTGCGGGCGTCAATTCGACCAGCCGCAATCCCCGTCCAAGATCATTGGCAAGAACATCGATCTCGCTTGCGGGAAATTCCGTTTCCGAAGCGGATACTTCTCGTGCAAAGTAATCATCTGCGGGAACAAAGGGGAGGCTCCCATCACCGCCACGATTCCCACGGTTCAACGTGTTGATGACCAACAAGGCGTCCGTCGGAGTCACCCAGCGATCCCCGGTAACATCGATAAATTTTCCAGACATCTCTGGTGCAGCACGATTTGGCAGCAGCATCGTCGATGCACGATTCAGGTAATTGAGAATCAGAAGTGCATCGATCGGCTCCAGTTCACCATCCCCACTGGTATCCATCGGAGAAAGAGAATTATGGAAGAGTCTTGCATCCGTCTCCACGAACTGCAGCCCGTCGGCAGTTTCGCGGAAATCCCATTCCATTCCTTCCATCGCAAAGGTGAAACGCGTTTCGACGCCCGAGCGATCGCGAATCACTTGACCCGACAATGCGCCCTCGGCAAGGTTCGACATCTGAATCCCAAGCTCGGATTCCACCCAAGAACCAATCCGCTCGGCAGTGGCTAAGCGAGTAGAATCAATGACTTCCGACATGTGAAATTCGCCATCGACAATCTGCATCGAAAGGAATTCCACATTTCCCGCAAGGACTCGGCGATCCTCCAGCTTTTCCAAGCCATAGCCTGTTCGCACTCGTCGGACCGATCGATTCGGGTTCACAGAAGCACCGAAGTGGGGGCGAAATCGCCGTAAGACCTGACGCACCATCACCGAAGCCCTCATTCCAAAAACTGTCGATAAGTTTACTGGCCTTCAGGTACACTCGTATCGGATCAACAAAGTAAACGCAAGAGTTTTCACCTCAAAAGAAGCATAATCTCTCGACGCTGACACTTTTGATTACCGTCCATGCCGCAGCTTGCCTTTTCGGCATCGTTTCTATCGAGCCCAGAACCAATTTCCACGACTGGTGTTTTTCTGTGCATATCTGCTTGCCACCCTAACTATTGCGGCCTAGCAAGTATCTCTCTCGCCTTATCGCAAGATTCCTGATGGCCTCCGGGAGGGTCGGCTTCCGGGAAAACCTCTCCGCTGGGGGAGACTCACGCGAGTATCGGCTGAACAACTTTGCCGAAGACATCGGTGAGCCGGTAATCGCGTCCCTGAAAACGGAAAGTCAGTCGCGTGTGATCAAAGCCAAGCAGATGGAGCAAAGTGGCATTGAGGTCGTGAACGTGCACGGAATCTTGCACGGTATGGAATCCAAACTCATCCGACACACCGTGCACGTATCCTGGCTTCACCCCGCCACCTGCCAGCCAAAGACTGTAGCAGCGATTATGGTGATCGCGTCCATCGTTTCCCCCTTGGACCATTGGCGTCCGACCAAATTCGCCTCCCCAAATCACGAGCGTTTCATCGAGCAGCCCTCGCTGCCGCAGGTCCTTGACCAGTGCGGCACTAGCACGATCGGTATCGAGAGCGTTTTGTTTGACGCCAGCCGTTAAGTTCCCGTGCTGGTCCCAAACCTCATGGAACAGTTGCACAAACCGCACTCCGCGTTCGGCAAGTCGTCGGGCGAGCAAGCAATTTCTTGCGTAGGTCGACTCGGTCGGGTCCTTGATCCCATACATTTCGAGAGTTTCCTTACTTTCGCTCGATAAATCCATCAATTCAGGAGCGCTCGTTTGGAGGCGAAATGCCATTTCATAGCTTTGAATTCGGGCCTCAATTTCGGGATCACCCGTCGAACCTACAGCAATCGAGTTCAGACGCGTCAGGGCATCGAGCGAATCGCGCTGGGCGCGCTGGTCGATACCGCGTGGGTTCGACAGGTAAAGCACTGGATCCCCTTTGCTGCGGAAGGGGATTCCGCCATATGTCGTCGGTAGAAAACCGCAACCGTAGTTGCTCGCACCACCACTCGTTCCTTTTGCGCTGGTGAGTACCACAAAGCCGGGCAGTTCCTCGCTCTCGCTCCCCAGTCCATAAAGTGACCACGAACCGAAGCTGGGTCGTCCAAACTGCTGCGAACCGGTATTCGCAAAAATCTGCGCCGGGGCGTGGTTGACGGCATCTGTCTGCATCGAGCGAATGAGGCAGATCTCATCGGCGATCGAGCCAATGTGAGGTAGCTGGTCGCTCAACTCCATCCCGCACTGGCCGTTCTTCACAAAAGGAAACTTCGGCCCGAGAAGAGCAGAATTCGGGTTGATGAAGGCAGCCCGATAACCCTCCAGCAGCGATGCAGGAGGAAGCTGGCCGTTGCGTTTTGCGAGTTCGGGTTTCGGATCGTACAGTTCCAAGTGGCTCGGTGCCCCGGCCTGAAACATGTAAATCACCCGCTTGGCTTTGGCCGGGAAATGAGGCTCGCGAGGTGCGAGCGGACGCTTCTGGGGAGTCGCTGTCCCCGAAGCAGTCGGCGCGAGCTCTTGCTGGCCACTGCAGCTGGCGGCCAGATAAGAACCTGCCGTAATCGAAGCAAGTCCGACGCCGCATTCGCGAAAAAACCAACGGCGGCGCGCATGGGTTAATAACTGCGCCGGAGTTTCCTGTTTATGGCTCGACACGACAGTTTTGCGGTTGGGCATGACGGCGGATGCTCTTTCAGAAGAGGAAACAATGCAGGTGAAACGGGAGGGCGCGCTAATTCTTACTGAGCGTTTCATCCAAATTCAAAAGGACACGGCCGGTGAGTGTCCATGCAGCGGCATCTTGCGGAGTGGTGTCGGGCGGGAGTTCCGGAAGCTTTCCAGGGTCTCCACTGGTTATCTCGCGAGGGTTCAGCCATCCCTCGGCCAACCGCTGACGCTGGACGCTCAGCACCCGCAAGATTTCCGCGAGTTCTTCCGTGGTGGGCACTCGTGCGGTGCAGCAACGAAACGCAAATTCAGCGCGCGACGCATCGCTGGGCCCCCCTTCACGAAGAATTCGTATCGCAAACGCCTGCGCTGCCTCGACAAAAATGACTTCGTTCAGTCCCGTGAGCGCCGCGAGCGGAGTATTCGAGCGGACTCGGCGAACACATGCAAAATCGGAATTCGGAGCATCGAAGCTGGACAGAGCCGGATCGGGCATCGAGCGTTTTCGAAAACCATAGACAGCCCGTCGATATCGCTCAGGCCCCGTCGCCGCAGTCCAGTAGCTTGGATAAGTGTAATTGTAATCGAGGACGTTTTGCGGCACCGGGGGAATGACTCCTGGACCTCCGAGTCGATGATGCAAAAGTCCGGAAATCGAAAGAACGCAATCGCGCACGACCTCAGCATCGGCTCGAAACCGCGGACCGCGTGCCAGCAAACGATTGCGTGGCTCCGCTTGCAATTGGTCCGACGATACGCTTGAACTCTGCTGATAGGTTCGGCTGGTCACAATCGTACGAATCAGCGATTTGTGGCTCCATCCATTTTCCATGAAATCAACGGCTAACCAGTCGAGTAGCTCAAGATGCTCAGGAACAGGGCTTCGCGTTCCGAAATCCTCTGCTGTCGCCACGAGTCCCTCTCCAAATATCGCCTGCCAAACTCGATTCACAGCCACTCTTGCCGCCAGGGGAGACTTGGGATCGACCAGCCATCGCGCCAGCGCGAGGCGGTTATTTGGCAAGTCCTCATCGCGAGCGTGAAAGGCGGCAGGTACCCCTGGGCCGACTGGATGCTGGGGGCGATCCCATTCTCCACGCTCCAGCAAGTAAGTCGTCCGGTTGTCGCTCGAGGGACGTTCGGCAAGATGCAGCACTGATGTCGTCGCATCGGGGTACTGCTGCCATAAGGCCTCAATTTTCCCGACAGCTTCCATGAACTCCGGAATTGATCGCGACCAGGCTGCGAAAAGTGCTCGCTGGGCAGCGGCAGCGCGAGTAGCGGATGGGATGGAGGCAGCACGAACCGCATCATAATCCACTGACTGCGCCGCAGGACTCGGTTGGCCAGTGATGCTAACGCGGCAGCAGCCAATCATCTCTCCCATCCGCATGACCACCTTGATCTTCGAACCGAGTGGAGCCTCAAGCGGTTTTTCAAACTGGACGACAGCCACTGACGCTTGATTCCGCCGTCCCCGACCACGATCCGCCTTCCAAATGTTCTCGTCTTTGCCATCGATTAAATTCGCCACGGGACCAACGCTCTTTTTGCCATCCTCAAGTCGTTGCTCGGGCTCGGAATAATCTGCACTCGGGTGAACCAAGACCTGTTTTTCCCAGGCATCGGTCCCCGGTCGCTGCAGAAGGATTTCAAGTTCCTGCACATCCCAACCGCCCACTTTATTTCGTCCGGGGCCTGCAAACGGTAGGTCTTGGTGTGTGAGAATTTCCAGCCTGATCCCCGTCGCTCCTTGCAATTCACCATCGCCAACAAAAAAGATGTCATTGCTGGTATGGCCGAGCATGAGGATCGAATCGTCCGCTTGCTGTACCGGATGATTGAGTCCGCTGATCGCTTCGAGCTGGTGAAATTTGAGGGGCACCCAGTGGCTCGACTGCGCGACGAGGGTTTGTGCAAAGCTGTCCAGTTCCGCCTCCCATTCCGCGCGGTTGGCTTTCATCTGCGATTCGATCGTGGCAATCTCTGAGAGGACTTTGTCCCGCTGTGCCAGCTGCGTTTTATCGTAGACCCATGACTGAGCCTCGTATGAATTGTTGATATAGGCAACAAGCCCGAAATACTCGTTGTGGCTCAGGGGATCATATTTATGAGTGTGGCACTGTGCGCACTGGGTGGTGATCCCCATCACCGCTTTGCCAATGCAATCGATTCGATCGAAGATCTCGAACATCCGGAATTGCTCCGGAACAATCGCTCCTTCCTCGTTGAGCATGCTGTTCCGCAAAAAACCGGTGGCGATGATCTGTTCCTGAGTCGCATTTGGAAGAAGATCCCCAGCAATCTGTTCGATGATGAATTGGTTGTAAGGGAGGTCGCGATTGAAGGCGCCGACCACCCAGTCGCGCCAGACCCACTGGTCTCGTGGAAGATCTTTCTCGTAGCCATTGGTATCCGAATAGCGAGCGGCATCGAGCCAATGCCGCGCCCATTTCTCACCATAGCGAGGGCTGGCCAGCAAATCCGCCAACGTCTTTTCGAACCCATCGCGCTCAAAAGCCTCAAGTTGTTCGATCGTCGGGGGCAAGCCAACGAGGTCCATGTAGAGGCGCCGGCAGAGACGCTGAGCGGTCTCTTTCGGGGAGGGGTGGAGCCCCGCCCGCTGGAGCTTCTTGGCCACAAGGGCATCGATCGGGTTTTCGCCCTCCGCGAGTTCCAACGCCGTTTTTTGAGGCGCGGCAAATGCCCAGTGTCCGGCGTAGGCTGCTCCCTCCGAAATCCAGCGCCGAAGCGTCTCTTTTTGTTCCGAGGAGAGAGGTTTTTGAGCTTCTGGCGGCGGCATCACCGAGTCCGCTTGATCGCTGGAAATTCGGGCCAGCAGCGTCCCTTGGTCCGTTGCACCGGGAACGATTGCCGGTTCTCCGGAGTCCCCTCCGAGGTGGGCGCTGTCCTGCAAATCCAGTCGCAGCCCACCCTGCCTCGCCGCGTCATCCGCGCCATGGCAGTGAAAGCAGTGCTCGGCCAAAATCGGCTGCACGTCACGGAGGTAGTCAATTTTTGACTCGGCTGCTAGTTCGCTGCATAAAATGCAGGCACAAATCAGGAGCAAGCTTCGCAACATGAGCGCAGAGGTCGGGAGAGAGGATGGAGGTAGGGAACCACGAAAATAATCGTCGCTGTGGCCTAACCGGCGGATCGTGAGACCTCCTCAGTTTAGCTGAGGGAACGCTTGCTGGCCACAAACCGAGGGGCTCCTCGGGTGCCGGAGCAGCAATTAAATTTTAAGCAATTTGCTTCTTCGTTCTTGATCGACGAGAAACGTCATACTAGCCTCCTCCTGGGCTTCACTCATGCGGAGTTTAATCGATGGCAGCGTCATTGCGGCAGGAATTGGGGCGGTTTCGGCGTGCTGGGGGTGAGAATCGGCTGCGTTTCGAGAAACTCGAACGCCGCCAACTGCTAGCCGCCGTACTCTATGTTGGTGAGCAGGACGAGTTCTGGAGGCCGCTGAGCGAATTGCCCGCTGCCGAGAGCGGGCTCGTCTCGTATTTGAATCCAACTTCATTCACTGCCTGGTCGCTGGAACGTGAGGCGGTCTCCAGTACGCTCTCACGGGCGCCGCTGGAGTTCACTGACGAGGGAGCGACCAGCCCACTGGTTTTCCGGCTGCCAACGCCTTTAGGGACTTTTGCGAGTTTCTCAGTTTACGAAGCACCGATCATGGAACCGGAGTTGGCAGCCGAGTTTCCTGAGATTCAAACTTATCGTGGCCAAGGAATCGACGATCCAGCGGCAACCCTGCGCCTTTCGAGCTCTCCGCTCGGTTTTCACGCTCAGGTGCTTGCGCCCGATGGAGCGTATTATATCGATCCCTACTGGCATCAAAGTGATTTGGCCTACATCAGCTATTTCAAACGCGACTTAGTGCCGCGGGAGGACCAGCGTCGATTCGAGTCCCGATCGGATCAGGCCCGATCGGATCAGTCCCGATCGGATCAGCATGGTAAAGCACTCGATGGTATATCTTCCATCCTCGAGTCATCGTTACCGCTGCGCTCGTCGACACGTGATTCAGGAGGGGCCACCGGCGATGGAGACGGAGGTGGAGGTGGAAAATCAGGCGACGGGGCGACAGCGGGAAGATCGGGGACTCAGCTACGAACATATCGTTTGGCGAACGCGGCCACCGGCGAGTATACCGCGTTTCATGGAGGTACCGTGGCCCTAGGGCAAGCGGCAATCGTGGCGTCGATCAATCGGGTCGTTGGGATTTACGAGAAAGAAGTTGCCGTGCGGATGGTCTTGGTCGCGAACAATTCGACGTTGGTTTATACCAACGGCGCGACCGATCCTTATAACAATAACGACGGCGGCGCGATGCTTGGTCAGAATCAGACCAACGTCGACAACTTGATCGGAAACGCCAACTACGACATCGGTCACGTTTTCTCAACAGGCGGCGGTGGTGTAGCTGGACTTGGGGTGGTTGGTGTGACCGGCCAGAAAGCGCGTGGCGTCACAGGCAGTGGTGCGCCGGTCGGGGATCCATTTGACGTCGATTACGTTGCTCATGAAATGGGACACCAGTTCGCCGGTAACCACACGTTTAATGGCACCGGTAGTGCCTGTAGTGGCAATCGCAGTTCCAGTGCAGCGTATGAACCTGGAAGTGGTTCGACGATCATGGGGTATGCCGGGATTTGTGGAGCGGATAATACCCAAAATTTCAGCGACCCTTATTTTCACTCCTACAGCTTCGATGAGATTGTAAGCTACACAACCTCGGGGACTGGAAACTCTTCAGCCGCGATCACAAACACCGGGAACAGCGTTCCACGGATCTACGCAGGGAGAGATTACGTCATTCCGGCTTCGACAGCCTTCGCACTCGAAGCGGTTGCGATCGATGCCGATAGCGCGAATGTCTTGACACACAACTGGGAGCAGCGCGATTTGGGAGCCGCTCAGGCGCTCAGTGCTGCAGATAACGGGACAAGTCCGCTCTTCCGTTCCTGGAACCCCACGACCGATCCGACCCGCACTTTTCCTCGGCTCCCCGAACTGCTAGGTAACACGACACCGCTCGGTGAGCGTCTCCCGACCACCAACCGGACAATGAATTTTCGTGCCGTCGTCCGCGATAACTTCGGCGCTGGCGGTGGCGTCAATACCGACGACATGCGAATCACTGTGGTCAATACGGGCGCCGCATTTTCGGTAACCAGTCCCAACAGTGCGGTCAGCTATGCGGCGAATTCGCAGCAGACAATCACTTGGAACGTTGCCGGCACGGCGGATGCCGCGATCGGAGCGAGCACTGTCGATCTCTGGCTCTCCGTCGACGGCGGTCTCACCTTTCCAATTCTGCTGGCCGGGGCAACACCCAATGACGGCTCCCAGACGGTGCAGATCCCGGATCTCGTGTCCAGCACCGCGCGAGTCAAGGTAGCAGCACGAGACAGCATCTTTTTCGATGTTTCGAACACGAATTTTTCGATTGTCAGCAGCAGTAATAGTGCGCCGACAATCAGTGCGGTGAAGAATGTCTGGATTCCATGGAACACTTCGACGGCAGAGATTCCATTCCAAGTCGGGGATGCGCAGACGCCCGCGGCGGAGTTGTCCGTGAGCGCATTTGCTCTGAACAGTACCTTAATTCCTGCGTCTCGAATCACGCTTGGCGGGACAGGGGCCAATCGAACGATTCAGGTCCGCCCAACGCTCGGAGAGTATGGTGACACGCAAGTCTTGGTGGGTGTCACCGATGCGGCGGGTGTCACCAGCTATGAAAGCTTTATGATCTACGTAGAGCCCTCTTTCAGCTGCCGAGCATGGGAAGGATTTGATGGTGTCACGGTCCCGAACCTTCCGAGTGGCTGGACAACGACGGTAGGCTCAGGGACAAACCGCTGGGATACCTCGGCGACATCCAGCCACAGTGGGCCGAATAATGCCTTCAGCCCCAACGTCGCGTCGGTCAGCGATACGCGGTTAACGTCGCCGGTCTTCACCGCATCCCAGGACAGTCTGCAAGTTCGATTCCAACATTCCTACGTCTTCGAGTCGACCTTTGATGGCGGGGTACTCGAGATCTCGATTGATGGCGGCAGCTTTGCAGATATTCTCACCGCCGGGGGCCAGTTCCTCAGTGGCGGTTACAACGCGACACTCAGCACGGCATATCAGAATCCTTTGGGGGGAAGAAGTGCATGGAGCGGTAATTCCAATGGTTATCGCGCGACTGTCGTGCAGCTTCCAAATTCCGCGCTGAACAAGTCCGTTCAGCTCCGCTGGAGGCTCGGGACCGACAGTAGTGTTGCGGCGACGGGCTGGAGGGTCGATACGATTGAGCAGTGTGGATTCGTCTCGCCTCCGATTCTGTCGATTGCTGCTACGGATACCACAAAGGACGAGGGAGATTCGGGCTTGACCCCCTTTGTTTTCACCGTCTCTCGGCGTGGCCTCTTGAGTGCCGAAGTGACGGTGAATTATGAAGTCAGTGGTTTTGGTGCCAATCCGGCGAGCGGCAATGATTTTGAGAGTGGCTTTCCATCCGGTACCGTCACGATCCCGGCAAATTCCGCTTCGGTGGTGCTGGAGATTCCGGTCCGTGGCGATGTTGATTTCGAGGAAGACGAGGGTTTTCGTATACTGCTGAGCAACGCCTCAGGGACAACGCTGCTCGATGTTTCGGAGTCGACAGGAACGATTCTTAACGACGATCCCCAGGGTCAGCCACCAACCGATATTCTGCTCTCCGCAGACAGTGTCAATGAGAATCGGCCGGCAGAAACCGTCATTGGCCAGTTTTCTTCCGAAGACCCCGATGCCGGGGATACGCATACTTATACGCTCGTGGCTGGATCGGGGGATACCGACAATGCCCGCTTCGCAATTGCAACAAATCAGCTGAAGCTGGCGAATCCTTTGGATTATGAAACGCAGAGTGTGTATTCGATCCGAGTCCGCAGCAGCGATTCGCAAGGGCTCTTTTTTGAGAAAAGTTTCACCGTTTCAGCGATCGATCTTCCGGAGCTCGTCGGAACGCCGGTGTTTGGGGATGGAACGGCACAGCGATCGCGGGTTGAGCAGATCGTCGTTACGTTTGATGGCGAGGTGGATCTTGACGAGGGGGCCTTGATCGTCACCAAGCGAGGAACAGGTGGAGGCACCGTGACCACCACGGTGACCACAGGGTTCAACGGTCAGGGAGCGTTCCAGGCCGTGGTTCGCTTCTCCGGTCAATTTACGCGAGGTTCCTTCAACGGACTGATTGATGGAAATTACGAGCTTCTGATTGATGGCACGAAGGTCACACGCAACACCCAGCAATTGGATGCTGATCAGGATGGAATCGGGGGTGATTCGCTCGTTCTCGGAGATCAGGAAACGGACAAATTTTTTGCCCTCTACGGCGACCTCAATGGCGACCGCATCTTGGCGTTGTCGGAGTTAACTCAGTTCCGCGCGGCCTATGGGAGTGCTTCGGGACAAACCGCCTTCCGTCCGCTTTTTGATTATGACGGGAACAATAACATCAATCTTGCAGACTTGCTGCAGTTCCGTAGCCGGTATGGTCGGCGGCTGGATTTCTGAGAGCCGATCCGAAAAGGGGTCTGACCCTTTGGAGGACCCTTTGGAGGCAACTTGATTTCATTGGTTTTTGGGCCTTGCCGGAGAGGGTCTTGCCGGAGAGGGTCAGACCCCTTTTCGGATAGGCTCTGAGCTGAGAAAGAGATCAAAGACTCGATCGCAGAAGTCGATTAAGGACGATTCCCTGTGGTCGCCGCGAGCAGTCTTATTCTTGGGGGACTGAACGAGGGGCTGCGGGGAATGGCTGCGGATTGCGAGTCTGCAGTGCTGCTCCAAGTGGCTTCCCAATCCTGCCAGTCGGTCGAGCTCAGGAAGAAGAGGAAGTTTTCCGGCGCAACAAGTTTCAATCCAAGCGCCGCGGCGTTCCGTTCGGGTACGAGCCTCAAACGGTTGCTCTGGTCGATCTGGAGCCGGCATTCGTGCTGGAAATCGCGGTGATCCCAAATCACGAGATCGCGATCTTGAAAGTCGTAGGGAAGGTGATTGAGAAACTGCTGTTCGAGCTGTTCGCGAACAAGATCGATACCACATTTGCGATAGAATCCCAGCAGCGCATGCTGAATGACGCATGTTTGTTCAAAGCTGGCATATTTCACCCAGCCTTGTCGGTTGATTTCCACAACCGTCCACGGTGTCTGGGCTTGGATGATCATTTGCAGTGTTTCGGAAGATAGCGAGGGGCACTCCATCTCGATTCCGATGCTGTTGGTTGCCGAGGTCACTCGGGAACAGCGGATCGGCATCGATTGCCAGAGGGGCGAAAGATTCAGCAAATGAATGAGCTCACGGTCAACGAAACGATGTACAGCATGGTTCACATGATCCATCGAATGCCGGATCGCGCGGCGATGGGTGAAGCGACGGAACGAAGCATCGCGTTGCTCGAGTTTACGCAGCCGTCGAAAGAGCCGTGGAAGCGTCCCGGAGTGGAAGCCGGGATGCATCAAGCGTGCAATCGTTTCTCCGTGGCTCCCGACACTGACCGGATGCAGCGATTGTCTCCGATTCGATCGATAGAGTCGCCAATTTTCCTTTAACTCCCAGACCGCAAATCCAAAGAAACCAGGAAGGAAAAAGATATTGAACCAGGTAATTGAACGAGCGAGCGCAACCCCGAGGTACTGGCCGAGAAAGTGGACCATCTGACCCTCGAGCATGATCAGGGCGGGGAGAAAGATTTTGTGAGCCACCGTGACAACCGGAAAATGCTTGACCGGATGGAATGTTGGCTCGATAAGCAGATTCACGTAGATTCGAATCAGAAAGGAAAAAAACGTCCAGACGACCCCGAGGACCGCTTTGACACCAAGCACGAGCCAATTTTCATCGCTCCGAAATCGCAGCCATTCGTCGACTGCATAGAGCAGTTTCTCGAGGTTGCTCAGGAGCATGCGGAAGAGGTCGACGAACCAATCGATTACGGTGATCAGCAGCCGGGCGCGAAACTGGTTCCACGCATTGCTGACCCATTCGATTGTCAGCTCTTGCACATCGCGTCCAACTCTAGAATTCAGAAGCATGCTCGACAGCAGGGATGTCAGGGAGAGCCAACCCCAATTGAGCGGCTGGACGCCAAAGAGCCGAGGGGCGACCTGCCCGAACAAAAAGACAATCCCGATTGGAATCAAAAGATAGTTCTTCAAAAACTGCCATGCCGCGAGCTTGAACAACTGCTGGACGATGGGAAGTTGTAAGATGCGCGCGGGGAAAGCAAGAAAAATCTCCTTAGCGTACTTCCATGCCGTTTTCGCGAACTGAATCGTCCGTTCGCGAAATCCTCGTACATGAATCAGCGCCATCAGGACAAAGCCGAGAATGAGCACCGCGGAGAGAACATCGGTCTGTCGAGAGACAATTTGGTCGACCAGTTCCTCGGCCTGCGGGGTATCCACGGAACCGTCGGCGGGGAATTCGGCCGCGGAATGATGGGGAGAGATGAGGTGCAGGAGGTGCCGTACACCCTCGATGATCACGAGCGCACCGCCAAACGGAATGATGAGAAAGAGGGTGGCGAAGCGTCCGGTTTTGGTCGCGAAGAAGAGTGCGCTGAGGATCTGAATCCATCGCAAATAAAAATCGCCTCCTCGATAAACACCATCCAAGTTCACGTCGAGTTTTTCGTCGGCGCGGAGCAATCGATCGCCGCGCCAAAGTTCGCGAAGGTGCTGTAAATCGGGAAGTTTGAGGTCATTGCGGCTGATCGAATCGCGAAGATATCCCATCGTGAGGTATCCTCGTTCTGCGATGCAATCCAGCGCGTCTTCCACCAATTTATTAAAACCGACTTGTTCCGGAATCGTATTCGGGGTGAGGTCGACATCGTCGAGAGTTTTTCTCAGGACTGCGCCCAGTCGCAAACGCATTTGGTTTTCTGCAATCGATGCGATTCGTTCCAGGAGGTCCGTCAGGCGATCGCGATCGACGCCGCTCAACCGAACGTAAACAAGACGGCTCGTCGCGCTGGCAAGATGCTTTGCCATCGCCACTTCGCGCAAATTGCTGAGAGGTCGACGCAGTGGTCGTCGGCCACGGGCTACGAGCCACTTGATCAGATCCACTTTGTAGGTGGTTTTCTCGTGATCCAAGCAAACTTTCTGCAGATCGTAGAGCAAACGTTTATCCGCATTCCAAAAACCATGAATGGAATTTTTTGCCAATTGCCATAAAGCGGTTGCCCATGGTTCCGAATCGTGATCTGGAAATGCGACAGCGGTACGAAGACGTTCGATCAGCGTTGCTATCTCCTCGCGTGCTCGCTGCTCCGCCACGAGCCTTTTCGCGACGGTGGTCGCCCGCTGGCCGGCGCGGAGAGCCAAGTGAATCGCCTTGACCGAATTGCCTTTCTCGGCGGCGCGATCACGGCGACGCATCAACCGGAGATAAGCGCGATTGGATTGCTGAATGGCTCCCCCCAATGACCATCGCTCTTGCGTTTGGAGCAACATTCCTTCATCGCGCTCTGCAGGGGAAGCCAAATCAGGAAGCGCTGAGCCTTCGATCCGCGACTGCGCAAACAGCTCTTTTGCGGGTACATCTTTGAGCATGGTCTGCTCAACATCGACAACCCGCACCAGTGAGGGAAACCAAGTTTCCAGCAGTGCAGGGGCAAAGAACCACAATTCGAGATAATGGGCGATCAGCTCACGATACGCCTCAATCCGCGAACCAGGGTGAATTAGCGCATTCTCGCTTCGGAGAACGCTGACAGCTTCGTCGAATTCCACCTGGCCGAGTTCGGCGATTCGACCTTGCGTGAATGCCAAAGGATTCGCATAGGTCGACTGTTCAAAGTGGCGATCGACTTGGGCGTGAAACAAACGCCGCCAAAGCTTGAGCCTTAATTCCTCAAGAGGCCACTGTTCCAATTCGCCGTCTTCAGGCTGGGCAAGCAGAATGCATGAAGGGGGGATGTGCTCGAAGGTCGTAAGTCCCAGTTCGTCTGGGTGGACCATTTCGAGCAATTCCTGCGCAGTTGCACTTTGGCTGAGCGTATGCGGGACTGATGGAGAGAGTGCAGCAAGCGAATGGCGTTGCCGAATCAACCGACGAATGACGCGACTTTCGACGAGAAATGCTGTTGGGTCGGCAGCGGTAAGCGACTGACGAAGGGAGCCGAGCCTTGAAGAGCCTGCGGAGGTTACCACGCGCTGTTACCTGACCTCTTGAATCATCCGTCGAAATCGCTTCAGCGAAATCGCGAGGAAAGCGAGCGAACATCCGGTGGCAAGAAGGTTCACACCGACCAGGACGCCAATGGCCCACATACCGGATAGCGGCCAGTTCATCCAGATCATCCAGCCGAGCGCATAAGAGAGCACACCGCTTCCAAACAGACTGAACCATCCCGCAGCCGGCCGATAGGAAAATGAGGCAATGATTTTCCAAGTCCCTTCAATGACAAAGAAAATCGCCAGGACGAGGGTCAATGCTTCCAGGCCATAGAGCGGATGCGCCAGCACAGCAGCCCCAGCGAGCCCCGTTATCGACCCGAGAATAATGCCTGGAACCTTGTTGCGAAAAAGTTCCTCTCTCAGTCCTGTCGTAAGTTGCACGATGCCGGTGAGCAACAACAGTCCCCCGATCAGAAAAACGACCGTCGTCCCGGCGACAACCGGGAGTACGATTGCCGCGATGCCGAGGATGATCAGCGTGAATCCGATTCCGAGCAGGAAATTCCCGGTGGGAAGTTGTTTTTCGCGCATCGAATCGCTGTTCCTGTGACGCTGTGCCTGTGACACTGTAACGGCTGGATAGGGTTCTCCAAAACCGCCGAAACCATCAGGAATGTAGTGGATCAGGCCAGAGATGTCGAGAATATCTACCAGGAGTCGCAGGAGCCGAAAGCTCGGGATCCAGTGTCTTTTCGGCTGCAAGCAGCTCTCTGCATCCTGTATGATCAAATGTCTTCTTCGAAAGCGCGAGGAGGACGCCTTTCTACTCTGCTTGGGATATGACGGGAGATGACGATGCAAAATCGTGATACGAGAAGGCTCGAGGCTGTTGGACGCGTGCGGCGATCCGGGTGGAAGCGATGGTTCATCCGCGGGCTCTTGCTGAGTTTTCTGGGACTTCTCGTGGCAGTTTTGTGGGTCACCTGGAAGGTACGTGGGAGCCTCCCGATCTTGGATGGTGAATTGGCTTTGGATGGCCTGCAGCAGCAAGTGCTGATCGAACGCGATTCTAAAGGTGTGCCCAGTGTTTTCAGCCAGACACGAGGTGACACTGCTTACGCGCTAGGTTTTCTCCATGCACAGGACCGATTTTTTCAAATGGATCTTCTTCGCCGGATGTCGGGAGGGAGACTCAGCGAATTAGTCGGCGAGGCTGCCGTCGGTAGCGATACGAGATTTCGTAAGCACCGCTTCAGCAGAGTGGCCGAGCAGACCGTCCGTGCGCTCCCGAAGAATCACGCTGAGATTCTTTCTGCTTATACCGCGGGAGTGAACGCAGGGCTTGGAAATCTGCGGGAGAGGCCGATTGAGTATCTCATCCTCCGCCAAGAACCCGCGGCATGGAAAGAGACCGATACGATGCTGGTTATGCTGACCATGCTGTGCGACTTGCAACCGATGGATGGGACCACCGAGTTGGAATTGGGGAAGTTGCGAGAAGAGGTTCCGGAGGAAGTATTTCAGTTTCTTGTACAGAGCGGATCGCAGTGGGATGCGGCACTGGATGATTCGGTGATCCCATCGGCTCCGATTCCAAGCGAGGAAGTCTGGGCAGTACGTTCGGGAGAGCGCGGCCAGGCGAACGAGCAGCTCGTCATGCAGGAGTCTAAGGGCCTACCCGAAAAGGGTCAGACCCCTTCTCGGAGAGGCGCTAAGGCGAATAGCGTTTTTTCGCTTTCCGTGGATGATCCCGATTTCCGTGTCGGGAGCAATAACTGGGCAGTCGGTCGCGATGTTGGTCGCGATGGACGGGCGATCCTCGCATCGGACATGCACCTCGGTCTGCGGGTTCCCACGGTTTGGTATCGAGCAGTCATGCACACTCCAGCGATCGATGGTTCAATGCGTCGTCTGGTGGGTGTGACGCTCCCAGGAACACCGGTCTTGATCGAAGGTTCCAATGGTTCAGTTGCATGGGGTTTCACCAACAGCTACGGCGACTATGGTGACATTATCCGCCTCAAGGACGTCCCCGGAGACCCCGATTCCTATCAAACGGTCGAGGGACCCAAGAAGGTTGAAAGCGTTCGGGAGGTGATTTCATATCCCGGCGGAAGTACCGAGATTGAGTACCAGTGGACGATTTGGGGACCCGTAGTAGAAAGTCGCGATGGACAGCGTTTTGTGCACCGCTGGATTGGGGATGATCCTGAGGCGTTCGATTTGAACATTCTGGATCTGGAGCGTGCGAAGAACGTCCTCGACGCGATGGAGGTTGCGAATCGGGCGGGAATGCCGCATCAGAACGTCATGATTGCGGATGATCAGGGGAATATTGGTTGGACTCTATCAGGTCGATTGCCGCGACGCCCCGGCGCTCCGCCGCTGACTCCAGTCGACTGGTCGACGGGCGAGCAGGCTTGGCTGGGCTACCTGCCGGTCGAGGAATATCCGCGTCTCTATAACCCATCCGATGGCCGCCTTTGGACAGCCAATAATCGAATCCTGGGAGAGTCCTATCTTCAAACGGTTGGCGATGGGCGATTTGATCCTGGGGCGCGGGCACGCCAAATTCGCGACCGTTTACGGAACCACGATCGGCTGGACGAATCGGGGCTGCTGGAGATTCAGCTGGACGACGAAGCCCTCTTTCTAAATCCTTGGAAGGAACGGTTGTTGAGTATCGCGGGCCATCACTCCAAGCCCGTCAGCGAGGATTTTGTGAGATACCTTCAGGAAAGCAGTCAGCGCGCGAGCGTGGACTCGGTGGGTTATCGCCTTGTCCACACGTTTCGCAGCCAAGTGGTTTCCCGAGTCTTAGGCATTCGCACGTCGGCTCGCGCCGGACTTGCTGAGGGCGAGCTTGAAGGTTTGGCGGAAAAATTGGGCCGCCCCGTCCATCCGCGCATCTCGCACGAAGAGGTTATCGAACGATTGGTATCGGAGCGGCCCCGGCACTGGCTTCCAGCAAAGTATGCCACCTGGGACGACTTATTCGCTCAGGCTGCTGCGGAGACCGAGCGTCAATTGACCCAGGAGCAACCGCTGGCCAAGGCCACTTGGGGAACTCGTAATCGAGCGGCGATTCGACATCCGCTCTCCGCGGCCTTGTCGATTCTGGCCGGAGTCCTTGACATGCCAGCTGTCGAATTGCCTGGGGATAATCACATGCCGCGAGTTCAGAGTCCATCGGGAGGAGCATCGCAGCGAATGATCGTCTCGCCAGGGGAAGAAGACAAAGGATTTTACCATCAACCTGGTGGTCAATCAGGCCATCCTCTCTCTCCCTACTACCGTGCGGGATTCGAAGACTGGGCTTATGGCAAGCCATCGCCGCTGCTTCCAGGTACGAGCGAGCATCGCTTGATACTCAATCCGAATGGGGCGTTTTCCATTCGGCCAGCGATCTGAAAAAGACAAAAAATGTTGCGACCAGCAGAAGGGAAAAGAGAGTTGCTGCGATCATTCCGCCAACGATCGCCATTCCCACCGCGCGTCGACTGGCGGCTCCGGCGCCGCTGGCAACAAGCAACGGAAGGAATCCGAGGATTGAGCTGAGCGCCGTCATGAGGATGGCGCGAAACCTGAGACGCGATGCTTCCACCGCAGCCTCGCGAATCGGACGCCCCTTCCCACGCAGCTCGCTCGCGAATTCGACGATCAGGATCGCATTTTTACTTGCCAGGGCAATCAATAAAACCAGTCCAATTTGAGTGTACGTGTTGTTATCCCCGCGAAAAGCGAGCAGCATCATCACCACGCCGATCGCGGAGAGTGGAACCACAGCAATCACTGCTGCGGGGCTGGTCCAGCTTTCATACTGGGCAGCGAGAACGAGAAAGACAAAAACGACGGCCATCAGGAGCACGAGCAGCTGTCCTTGGGAACCAATCTTTTCCTGATATGAAATACCGGTCCACTGAAAACTGAATCCCGGTGGCAGCTTCGTAGCCGCAATTTGTTCCATGATTTCTAGCGCATCACCGCTGCTGTACCCCGGAGCTGCGGAACCATTGATCGCTGCTGCGGGGAACAGATTGTAGCGACGCACCACTGAGGGTCCGAAGGTTTCATGAATGTCGACTACGGACGATAGCGGCACCATCTTGCCATTGGCGTCGCGCACATCGAGGCGGCGAATATCTTCCATCGCGGCGCGAAACTGGGAATCGGCCTGAGCGCGAACTTGATAAAGCCGATTCTCATAGGCAAAGTCATTGATGTAAGCGGACCCCAAATAGGCCTGGAGCGTCGAGAAAATCGCATTCAAGGGAACTTCCATCGTCTTCGCTTTCGTGCGATCAACCGCCGCAAAAATTTGTGGAACATTCGCTCGAAAGGTACTACTCAGGCCTTGGAGGCCCGTCTGTGTGTTTCCTTCAGCGGCCAGTTCCTGAGCGGTCTCTTGTAAGGCCGTAAAGCCAGCCCCCCCTTCATCGAGCAGCTCCATTTGAAATCCCCCCGCAGCACCCAGTCCATCAATCGGTGGCGGAAGGAACGGAAAGACGTTCGCTTGAGGAACACGACGGAAACGATCACGCAGCGACGAAATGATGCCGCGAATCGAGAGGTCTCTCGATCGACGCTGATCCCAGGGGTCGAAAACGACGACCGAAAAACCGAGATTCGATCCTGCATGGCCGCCGAGCAGCGAGAAGCCAGAGATCGAGATCGTGCTTGCAACTCCGGGAATCTCGGCATAGATCTGATCAAGCTCGCGCATCAAGGAATCCGTTCGCTGCTTCGCCGCCGCATCGGGTAACTGGGCATTGACGAACACATACCCTTGGTCTTCGTTCGGAACAAATCCAGTCGGTAAGCGGAAGAGTGACCACCCGGTAAAGCCGACGAGGCCAAGATAAACGACCCCGACGACAAACGTCGATCGGACCAAACGCTGTATCAACCATCCGTAGGAAGCCGTTGCCAGATCAAAACCGCGATTGAACCAGCGAAAGAAGAAGAATGAAGAGGGCTGGGACTTGCGAAGCAGGATGCCGCACAGGGCTGGGCTGAGCGTGAGCGCATTGATCGTGCTCAGGGAGACTGCTGCGGAAATTGTAAGCGCAAACTGTCGAAACAATTGGCCGTTGATCCCCGACATAAATGCAGCGGGAATAAATACAGCCAACAGGACGAGTGTCGTTGCAATGACCGCGCCAGTGATTTCCTCCATCGCGCGCTGTGCGGCTTCTTTAGGTGTAAGGCCATCAGCGATGTGCCTTGAGGTATTCTCGACGACGACGATAGCGTCATCAACAACAATTCCAATCGCGAGGACAATACCAAATAGGGAAAGCATGTTTATCGAAAACCCGATCATGCTCATGACGGCAAAAGTACCTATCAACGAAACTGGAATAGCAACGACAGGTACGATCGTCGCCCGCCAGTCCTGCAGAAAGAGATAGATGACCAGAACCACCAAAACCACAGCCGTCATGAGCGTGCTGTAGACCTCACGAATAGAGGCGGTCACAAAAGCAGTGGAATCGAAGGGGATCGAATACTGCACCCCCAATGGCCAGGCAGAGGCTGTCGCCAGTGTTTCAAGGCGATCACGAATGAGCTGAGCCGTATCGATCGCATTGGCCGATGGCAACTGATAGATTGCAATCGATGCGGCAGGTTTTCCGTTGAAGGTCGAGCTGAGCGAATAATCTTTGGCTCCAAGCTCAATGCGCGCGACATCGTCGAGCATCAGTCGGCTTCGGCCTTCGCCAGTTCGCAGAATAATGCTGGAAAACTCTTCGGGTGTTGTGAAACGACCCGCAGTGTTGATTGATAACTGAAACGGTGTTCCGATGGGGGCCGGTGCTCCTCCGACTTGTCCAGCCGCAACCTGAACGTTTTGTTCCCGAATCGCAGAGATCACCTCGTCGGTCGTTATCCGCCGCTGCTCCATTTTGTCAGGGTCCAGCCAAATTCGCATGCTGTAGTCCCCTGCCCCAAAGACTTGGACCTCGCCAACTCCTTGGACACGGCTGAGCTGGTCCTTGATACTGAGCGCGTAATTGCTGAGAAATAACTCGTCGTACTGTCCGTCGGGTGACGAAAGGGTGATGAACTGCAGGATCTGCGTTGATTGCTTCTTGGTGGTGATTCCCTGCTGACGAACCTCTTGCGGCAGCCTGCTCTGAGCGACAGCGACTCGGTTTTGCACGAGGATCGTCGCCATATCCATGTCGGTGCCGAGGGCAAAAGTGATCGTCAATGAATAGGAGCCATCGCTGGCACTGTTGGAGGACATGTAGAGCATCCCCTCGACACCGTTGACTTCCTGTTCGATCGGGCTGGCGACGGTCTCAGCAATCGTGGCAGCACTAGCGCCGGGATAAAACGCGGTCACTTTGACCGTGGGCGGGGAGATTTGCGGAAACTTCGCGACAGGGAGATTGAAAAAGGAGACCCACCCGGCGATCACAATGGCGATGGAGATGACGGTGGCAAAGACCGGGCGATGAATAAAAAAGCGGGACATGCTGAAACCACAACAAATGCGTGGGAAAGGATTGGATTAGGGGGTTTTGAATTCGGAGTTTTCTGCCGGGTTCGGATTCGGATCCGCCGATTTCCCGGACGCTTCATCAAACCAGCGAGTGACTTGCGGTTCATAGGGCCGCGGCAGTTCTTCATCGCGGAAGGAGTACTCTGTCGGTGCAATCTCCCCTTGCAGGGCAAGTCGGTGTCCATCGAGGATGATCCGATCATCGGCATGAACACCCTCTTCGATTGCGACCCAGCCATCGCGTTGGGGACCCAAGCGAACGAATCGCTTATCAGCTTGGTTTTTGTCGTTAATCACCAGGACGAACTTTCCGAGCGCCTCTGCGATGATCGCGGACTGAGGAATCAGCAGGAGATTGCGGCCAATAGCAACGGGGACGCGAACGCGAACAAACAGGCCAGGAAGAAGCTCACCCTGCGAATTGCTAAATAATCCTCGCAAGCGAAGTGTCCCCGTCGCCGTATCGACTCCTTCCTGTGCGACATACTCCATGCGCCCTTCGAACCGGAATTGTGAGTCTGCTTCGCGCGCCAGTAGAATCGGTGTCTTTGACCATCTCTCAGGTCCGATTGTTTCATTGCTGATTTTAGGAGTGCGATATTCCAAAAGCGCCAGTGCATCTCGGTCACTAATGGTAAAGTTCACATAGATGTTTTGTGCGTCGATGATCGAGACGAGCGATGTACCGACATCAATCAAATTGCCAACCTCAACGCGAGACTGAGTCACGCGACCGGCGATGGGTGCACGAATCTGGGTATAGCTCAGCTCAAGCTGGGCGTTTTCCAATTTCGCCTGTGCCTGTTTCAGCGTTGCACCCGCCGCCGTGACAGCCGCCTGCGCTGCATCGACGTTGGCGATCGCGGAATCTAAATTGGCTTTGGCCCGATCGTACTCCGCTTGGGATGTCGCCCGCTGTTCCATCAGCTGAGTCTGTCGCGCGAATTCGCTCTTCGTCTGCTCGACGGCTGCGAGCGTCACAGCGACATTGGCATGGGCAACCAAAATCGACGCCTCCGCAGCAGCGACTTCTGCCGCTGCAGCGGTTTGACCGACGCGATACGAATCATCCTCAATCGTGTACAGGAGCGATTCAGTTTCCACCTGCTGTCCTGCGGCAAATTCAATCCCGCGAATGATGCCTTTGACGCGGGAACGCACTTCCGCTCGGCCCACCGACGCGGTCTCTCCTGCCTCTTCTACAAAGATCACAACATCATCGAGCCGCGGTTTGATGTACCGAACCGGTGGCGGCGGAGGAGGAGAGTAGCGGTTTTCTGCTGGTAAACATCCCAGAGTCGCAGAAAAAAGAAGGCCCACTCCGAGGCACAGGCCGAGCACGCAGTAATGACGCATGGTTTCATTCCTCTGGAAATTGTTGTTGTCCATAATCGTGGCCAGGGATTTGACCACTCACTACGAACGGCCGGAGAGCAATTATGAATTCGACCACAGCGAGCGGACGATCTTTCCATGGACGTCCGTTAAGCGGAATTCACGACCGGCATGGGGAAAAGTGAGGCGTTTATGATCGAGTCCCAGTGCATACAGCAGCGTTGCATGAAAGTCATGCATGTGGACCGGGTTCTCGATCGGACGATAGCCAAATTCGTCTGTTGTCCCGTAAGTCAATCCACCCTGGACTCCTCCTCCTGCCATCCAGATCGAGAAGGCTTGCGGATGATGATTGCGTCCATCGCTGTTTTCAGCCATCGGAGTCCGACCGAATTCAGAACCCCAGACCACGAGGGTATCCTCCAAAAGTCCACGTCTGGCAAGATCGGTCAGAAGTCCAGAAATTGGACGATCCACCTTTTCTGCTTCGGTAATCATTCCCTCGCGAAGCTTCTGGTGGTGGTCCCACGTGTAATCAGTCGAGACTTGAATGTAACGCACCCCTGCCTCGGCTAATTTGCGTGCAAGCAAGCATTGTCGCCCAAAGTTCTCCGTTGGTCCGGAGTGGATTCCATACAGACGTTGTGTTTCTTCGGTTTCACTGTCGAGGTTCATGAGCTCAGGAATCGTACTCTGCATCCGAAATGCAAGCTCGTAATTCGCAATCAAGCCTTCGATTTCGGCGCTTTCTCCCGCTTCCGCGAGATGTCCATGGTTGATTGCCTGAATCAAGTCCAATTGCTCACGCTGCACGCGATGATCGATCCGAGTGTTTCCGACGTGTGAAATTCTTGCTTTGGTAATCGGGGTTTCCGCTGAACCGATCGCTGTCGCCTGGTGGATGGATGGGAGGAAAGCACTTCCATAATTCTGTACTCCTCCGTGTCCGCGCGGTGGGGAGATAGTCACAAAAGCTGGCAGATTCTCACTCTCCGACCCAAGCCCATAACTGATCCATGAACCGACACTAGGGCGCACCAGATTTGCTTGGCCCGTATGCAGCCTCAAGAGAGCCTCTCCATGAGCGGTTCCCTCGGTGTGCATCGA
>Ga0169931_10003106_pt1 | contig 26602 bp, 46 predicted proteins | sample Kivu_15m_20L_FD_129675 | JGI IMG/M metagenome (GOLD analysis project Ga0169931, IMG submission 129675) | Freshwater microbial communities from Lake Kivu, Western Province, Rwanda to study Microbial Dark Matter (Phase II) - Kivu_15m_20L... | ecosystem: Environmental > Aquatic > Freshwater > Lake...
ATGGCAGCAGACGCTAGCCGGCCCCAAAAAAACCCAAAACTAGTTCCTAAGAAAAGAAAGCAGGTAATCCATGCGTACTCTCAAGACCCTTCGTGTTGGCGACGTGATCACTTCCTCGACGCTTGGCCGGGATGACTACTTCCTCGTGACCGACGCCGCAAGCCAGATCGAGCTTGTCAACATCGGGCCCGATCGCTTCCGTGACGTGGTGCTCGCCCGCCAGAAGCGCCAGACGTTCACGTCGATCGATGAGCTTGGGACCGTTCGTCGCCATGACACGCTCACTCGCCGGGTCGTGTTCAGCCGTACTGCCTGATTCAAGGACAGTACAGTTAGAACGAGATTCTGGCACCGTTTGAGCGTAACGGTGCCAGAAATGTCGTTTCTGGACTATACTTAGGTGAACGCCCCCAAGGGTTTGGGGAATGTCGTGGTGACCGTATTGTAGCGGTTTTGCAAGCCTGACTGTGAATCAGGAGGCGGCGGGTTCGATTCCCCCCGGTCACATACAATCAAAAATACCTGGGCTGCAAGCTTTAATGGTGAAGCATCCGGCTTTTAACCGGACGAACAGGGATCGTTACCCTGGCGGCCCATTCCACCCTGTCATCCCTTTTGATCAATTTCCTCTTTTCGTGGAAATCATTAGATGATCAAGATTCGTCGGTACACGTCCGACCAAATCTATTCACGGCCTGACGTTGTGGCTCGGCTTAAGTTTCTGACCAATGGCGGTTGGGGACGGTTGCAGATAGGAAGTGCCTTTCTGGAAATTCTCCAACAGGAGTTGCCGGATTGTGATTATTTCCTCGCCTGGGACAACGGTGCAATCATTGGCTGGGCTCTGCGACAGCGTGTGTCCACGCTCGATTACTTTTTCCGTGCTGGCAGTCCACTCACCTATTACGACACCTTGGTGAAGTTTCAAACGGGCGTCTATGTCAAGCGAGACTTCCGAGGAATGGGAATCGGTACAAGGCTTTTGGAGAGGGTAAAGAGTTTTCACGGCCCTAGCTGTAGCAATCTCCAGGGAGCGCCCTGGAATGAGGAAGGCCGACACCTTTTTCGTAAGGCAGAAATCCCGATTGTCGATTCCTGGGTGTGAAAAACACCACCCTCGGTTTCCTAGAGAAAGAAATAGTTTAGCAAACCGAAAAGTTGGTGTATAGTTACTAGATACGGATCTCCTCTCTCGTGAGAGGGTTCATCATCGGTTTACAGACCGAAACGCAATGGGTTCTTGGTGCTAACGGGAACACATCTGACTTGCACTCAGAAGTTGAGAGTTCGATTCTCTCAGAATCCATTTTGAGGCCCCGCTTTAGTGCGGGAGAACCTCAAAAACCATAAGGGGCTCCAAGCGAGTACCCAAATAGATGAAAACTGAATACGAAGTTTCAGAATTGTGCGGGTGAGCATTCGTCTCACCCGCCCTAGTGACGCAGGCCAGTACAGCAAGAGATCCCTAACCATGGGTCCTTTAGTGCCAGTAATAGTCACGACTAGCTATTGGCGGCCCTATTCTTAGGGGCTTAGCCTATTTTGCCTTTGTTGTACTAAAGGGAAATTGGAGTAAACCAAGGGTGACCATCGTTGATAGGCCTCGGTCCCCATACAAAAACCCTGATTCGAGGATTCGGATCCCGCAACGGAAACACGGGTAACGTTGAGTGGACTAGAGTGGACATATTACAATTTCCGTGCTCTAGAAAAGCCAACTAGTTTCCAACATTGGCAGGAACGCACTGTTTGGTTTGTGCGGTACGGCTGTTAACCGTATGTGCGAAGGTTCGATTCCTTCCCTGCCAGTCTTAGAGTGGCCGCTGTTGATCACGGCGCAAACTGCAGCGGCCTCTCACGATTCTGCTTCGGGCCCTCGGATGCAACGAGGGGTGGCAGATGACTGAGAACGATAAGAAAGGTGGGGCACGCCGTGGAAACCTCACAAACATTGCAAGGTAGCCAAGTGGTAAGGCGTCGGACTGTTAATCCGAAGACCGCAGGTTCGATCCCTGCCCTTGCAGTCAACTCGTCTTTTCATAGAAAGGAACTTCACAATGAATTTGAAGGAATTGGAAGCAAAGGCTTTGGCGTGCATTGCGGATTTCAGCGCACCATATCGCCAAAACGAAAGCTCCTTGCAAAATCCGAGTCCAGGGCACTTTGCTCTGACGATTACTCAGGAATACGAGTACGTTGACGTTCAGTTTGACGACCTGTTGAAGTTGTCGGAATTGTTCTCCACGAAGAAGATCAACATCGGTGACAAGTACGGGACGCAGGGTTGTGAGACTTGCAACTACGGCTCACGTTATGAGTTGACGATTCACATGCTTGACTCGCCGGTCAAGGTAACCGGCTGAGGCCGAATAGGAAAAGCCAATGCCCAACGACTACAGACCGAAGCACCGCAACGTTCGTTTCTCTCTGGATCAGCTAGAGGAGTTGCGTTACATGGTTAGTCAGTACCTCAATACCGAGGGACCAGCCTATGAACATGCCATTTCTGATTTCAGGGATTGGTTGCATCACCTTCAAGATGAGGTCACCTTGGAGCTAGGCCCCGAGCGCCTTCGTGAGGAAGGATCGAAGTCTATCATTCTCCCTGTAAAGACGCCCTGCGTTCTTTGCGGCGGTGATCCTGCCAGAACCCCTGGTGGTTGTAGATGCAAGGAATGTCTTGTGATCGGTACCCAGCCATGGGGCGGATAACACATGCACGGTTGGCTCGTCTGGGATAGGCAACGCCCTTACAAGGCGTACTAGAGGGGTTCGATTCCCTTACCGTGTATCCGTTTTCGCCGTATACCGGCCAATTTCTGCTCAGTAGTCCTAGCAACTAAACTCAACAAAGACTCGCTAAGCCTTTGGTTAGTTGTGAACCTGACTGAGTGTGTGAGAGAACAACCTGAATATCGCAAGTGGCTTTGCGGGAAAAGCGGTTCTCAAAGTTTTGCCTTTTATTCTGCGGGCAATAAATAGCAGGAGGATGCATCAAACGAAAGCGCCCTGGGATGTGGCCACATACCTAGGGACGAGTAAGTTATCTGAATGTAGTGTGATGCGAGTCCGACAATTTGTTGTATAACGGTAATACGCCCACCGAGGAGGTGAGGAAATGCAAGTTCGAGTCTTGCCAAGTTGTTTTAGCGGTTGTGATGCAAGTGGTCTTGCAAACGGTCTGTAAAACCGTGGGCCTTCGGGTCAATGTGAGTTCGATTCTCTCCGCAACCAACATGCCAGTTAGTCTCTCCCAAAGGATAAGACTGGCGTTTGGGATCTCATGGAAGGTTTGTGATTTGAGGCACCGTGAGATATCATCAGATCCGTTGTGTTAGTGCTGGAGAGAACGAGTCTCGCCGAAGGTACTAACACCGATAGCCAGTACGACAAGCTGGCGATCTTCATGGGTTGCAAGCTTTAATGGTGAAGCACTCGGTTCTTACCCGAACGAATGGGGATCGTTACCCCAGCAACCTATCTCTCAAACTCCAAAGGAAGTCTAACATGGGAAAGTACAAGACCGGCATGGTTCTCAGTGGTGGTAATCTCAAGGATGGCGTCTGGCTCATTACCTATGTGGTAGAGGACGTTAATTGGGGTCGCTCCTACAATCTCCTGGGAATCTCTGAGTGTAACCAGGGCGTACCCGACCGTCGCTATGAGGCTGGTAACCGAGGAATCCATGAACGTGCCTGGATTGGTTCCACTTATGGTGGAGAGCCCAAGATTCTAACCGGACTAATCCGGTTTCAAGAGAATGCCTCGATTCCCCCGGCTAGAGTTAGCCCTAAGGGACTTTGGAATGATGGTTGATGGCTGATAAGGAGAGTCAAGGATGGAAAAGCTAAAGGTTATTACGCCTGAGTTCTGGTTGGATATGTTTCCTGATAAGCCCTGGCACCTCATCCTGTTTGAGGAGAAGGATAGTAATCTGACGCTGGATAAGACCATCGCTGTTGGTGAATGCTTTTTTGTTGTGGAGGTCTCGGAGTCTTGGGTTAGGATCCAAACGGAGGATGGCATCCATGGATGGCTTAAGCCGCACGTCCTTGAAGGAAGTACGGAGAAAGTGTGAGTACGGAGAAAGTGTGACGGACTAGACGGTCTGGTTTGATCTGGAATCTCTGATAAAGATTCTGCGGTGAGTTCAATTCTCACTAGTCCGATGTTAGGTGACATGTGCAGGGCTTTCTTCCACGTCTAGTCGGAGCCTGGAAGCACATGGTAACAGCAGGATCGGCGGCACCTGTCACCAAAAGATGACAAACAATAAGGGACCCGTCCTAGGACGGTAACTGCAAACTGTCATTGGCCGCGCCATGCCGTTGTAGTACTCTGGGAGTACAACTGCTTGTCGAGCAGTATTAGGCGGGTTCGATTCCTGTCAGCGGCGTTTTCTTGTGATTGGTTCATAATTAACGAAAAGGTGGTTATGAGCTTTCTTAACAAGGTTACGTATGGAAATTTAGATTTACGTCGTAAAGAAATCTCATTAAAAAAAGACGATCTTAGCCAAAAGTTAATATCGTTGGGCATATATGATCGTTTATTTGATATGTCACCTCCAGAAAACTCTTCTCCAGAAACAAAAAGAGAGCTTCTCAAGCTAGTAAAATATATCGGTGAGCTAACAGAAGTTACTCTTGAATTCTGCAAAAAGGCAGAAGAAGATCCCATTCAAATGTTTGTTGAATATCTGGAACGTCATGGTATATCAGATATAAGCTTAAAAGACTTGAATAAGGTTTTAGAACAAACCGAGCCTTTACTAATTCGTTTAAAAGAACACTATAATCGTCCAAGGCCTTATCAACTAGCTAGCTATTATAATCTAGATTTGTACGTTCCTATTGATGTACCGCAAGCTTCAAGTCCAGCATATCCAAGTGGACACGCATATGAGGGCTATATAATAGCAGAATTGTTGGCTAAAAAATATCCGAAACATGCAGTTGAGTTGTTGAAATTAGGTAAACTAATAGGATTATCTAGATTGTTGATTGGCATACACTATCGTACAGACTATGATTTTGGCATTTATGTTGCCAAGCAAATAATTGCTAACAATCTAGTTCAACTATAAATCTCCTAATGAATGTCATTTAGGTTCGAGTCGAGTTGAGTCAAAAGTTAGTGGAGGGATGCTAGAGTGGTTGATCAGGTCCGCCTCGAAAGCGGAAGTACGTCGTAACCCGGCGTACCATGGGTTCGAATCCCATTCCCTCCTTTGATCTGGGATCGTCTAATGGTAGGACGAGGGCCTCTGGAGCCTTCTATCTAGGTTCGAATCCTAGTCCCAGAATGAAAGAGAAAATGACACATGAAGAGAAAGTTCACAATTTTCGCTACAAACAAGCAGACCAAGGAAAAGCTGGTCTGGTGCCAGACGAATGACCAGGGCCTTGCCAAGGATATCCTTGCACGGGCTCTTAAGCTCAAGAACGATCTCTTCAAGTATGAGTTGGATGACTCATTCTATGTCCCTAGGCGCACAGGCGTTGAGGGCAAGGATGGTCGATGGTCCTGAAAGCCCCGCTGCCCCTTGGAGGGATGGACGTTTCATAAGCGTTCCAAAGAAAGTTCGATTCTTTTCGGCGGGATCTCTCCTCCTATCGGAAACCTTCCTGGTAAAGAAGGAGGATAGATATGGCAGTAAAAGAAGAAGGTTATCGAGGTATGCATGTAGAGCTTATGGAAGACATAGGCGACACTCTTACCAAGGGCCTGAGGGGTCTCTGCACGGCAGATTTGCAATCCTATGATCGGTTTGCGGTCTGGTTTGACGAGCCCCTTGCATATGCCGAGAGCGGCACTCCCATTCATTGGGTTTCCTTTGAATGGAAAGACCGTGACAAATTTCATATAGTCGGTGACAGAACCGAGGAGCTTAACGATGCGTTAGCCCCGGTGATGGCCCTGATAAGGAAATGAGTCAGTCGGTAGGATGCATGTCCTATCGGAATGCGCCAGTGACCCGAATGGTAAGGGCTCCGTCTGCAAAACGGAATTTCAGAGGTTCGATTCCTCTCTGGTGCTTGTGCCCTTGTAGTGTAGCGACGTAGCATCCTGACTATAGCAGGGGACCAGGCTCGTAACCTGGCGCGCTCTTCACTGATTGTTCAAAAGGACCCAATAACATGAAGCTTCGTTTTCGTTTCATTCCCATTCTTGGTAACCTTGCAGGCTGCAGCCTCACCATTGGATTTGGAGGCTCATTCTTCGTCAGCCCCGGCCTGTATGTGTGCTGGCTCGTGCTCGGCGTTCTGGCGGCCTATATGGCCGAAAGCCTGAACCTGGAGCGTGAAAGAGAGCTTCGGCAAGTTTCTCAGGCAAATGAGGAACGCAAAAAGCTGATTGCAGACTATCTTTCTGGTGAGGTTGCCTGAGCACATGGAAAATGTCACCATAGAAAGGCCTTGGGGCTGGTACAAGGTTCTTTACTCCGGTAAGGATTATCTTGTAAAATGCCTTAGGGTCAAGGCTGGAAAGAGAATCAGTCTGCAGTCTCACCAACACAGGGATGAGTATTGGACGGTCGTTGAGGGGTCGGGTTCAATTGAATGCTCCCCTGAGGTGTCTATTCTCAGACCCGTGGAGATTGGTTCCCAAATCAGCATTTTCCGAGGAGACAAACACAGGCTGTCTGCCTCCGAGTACTCGGACATTGAGATCATTGAAGTCCAGCATGGTGAGAATCTTGACGAAAGCGATATCCTGAGATATCAGGATGACTTTGGAAGAAACTAGTTAGAGGAGTACGATCGGGGATCGTCTAAAGGCAGGATATCTGGCTCTGAACCAGAAGATCGGGGTTCGACCCCCTGTCCCCGAATACCCAAAAGTTGTAGGAGTTTCATCATGGCAAAGAGAGAAGCCGTTTTTGCAGGCCTCTTTAACCGAGGCCATCGACTGTACGAAAACTATCATTCCAACACGCCCAAGAAGATTGACGCAGGCCTGATTCCAACTGTTTTGATGATCAATCGCTGGGATGGCAAGATTGGATTTCCTGGTGGCCATATCGAACCGGGAGAGACTCACCTAGAGGCTCTTACCCGTGAGCTAAAGGAAGAGATCAACTATGATCTCCGCTCGGACGTTCGTTTCCTTTCCACCATCGAGGCCCCAAATACCATCATTCACTTCTATGTTCTGGAAGTTCCAGAATTTCAGGATCTTAAGGGAGTCATTCGAAATGCCCTTGAGGCTCAACATTTTGGCGCAGAGGTAACAGGAATCTTTTTGCAACACCTCAAAACCTATGACGGAGAGAAGGGTCTTGCAACTCTCTTGGAGAGTGGCAACCTTGTCTTTACGGTCAAGGAAGAATTGCTCCGTCTCACGAGCCTCCTAAAGAGCCTCTGATTGTTTTCGTAGCTCAACTGGATAGAGCCCTGGCCTCCGAAGCTGGTGGATGCCCGTTCGACTCGGGCCGAAAACGCTATAAAGTTGGTTTGTTTCCTGATATCATGGACTAAAGGTGAGTCAATGGAAATTCAACGAGAGAAGTGTCCAAGTTGTGGAACCAGCCCTTGTCACATTTCCTTTCTAGGAAATGTCGAGTGCTCCAATCCGGCCTGTAAGTCTTACAGCGAGGATCTCTTTCCTATGCCAAAGCCTGAGGAAAAGACCGACAAGCAAAATCATCCTGCCCAGGATGATGGAGTTAGCTATGAGAGCAATGACGGCCCGGTCTATTTGTGGTCTACTCACCACAATGACTTTGGTGACGTGTAATAGGGACGCCTATGCACTCGTTTCATCTTTGGACTCGAATGCTCACCGAAAAGGTCTGGGAACGCAAGTATTCCTGGGACGCTCAGTTTCTATCTGAACATCCCAAGGTTATGTCCTGGATGATTCTCCGTGATAGAGAGCAGGATGACGTGGATCGGCACGAGTGTCGAGTCTGGCTAAGTGACATTAATTGGCCTGAGGTCAAAAAGATGCCCAAGGTTCTGTTCGGGCTCCCCACCACCTATGTCTCCGACAATGCAAGCTATGGAGTGACGGCTGATCGAATTCTTCGAAAGAATTTCATGTCCATCAGGCAGAAAGTTGCCTTTGGGGTTCTAGCAAGCTTGCTCCGGTCAGGAACGTAAAAGGAAGCATGTACTATAAATTCGATAGAGGGCACACGCAGTTGTTTTGGGATGACAAGGATCCCAAGGTCAGGGCTCAGAAGCTCAATGACCTCCTGATTCGTTATTTCGGTGAAATCGACAATGGAACCTTTGTTGAGGTAGGAGCCCACAATGGTTTGGATTGCGGTATCACCCCTCCCTTGGCAGACAAGGGATGGAATGGTCTCTACATCGAGGCTTCTCCCTTTTGGGCACAGGAGTGCGCCAATAACCACAAGGATAACAAGAACGTCAAGGTAATGAACGTTGCCATCGGTGACCATCGGGGTACCGTTACTCTGCATGGAAGCGATGCCGGTGCCACTGTCTCTGAGTCCTATCTCAAGGAAGTGTGTGCCCACGTTCCCTGGACCGGTAATCACACCTCAAAGAAAGAGGTCAAGATGATTACCCTTGAGGATGCCCTTAGGGCAGCAAAGATCAAGCAGGGCTTTGAGGTTCTCTCGGTAGACGTAGAAGGTTCGGAACCTGAGGTTTTCGCAGGGTTCCGACTGGACTATTGGAAGCCCCGCCTGATGATGATTGAAATGCTGGATGCTCATCCCGAGCTTAAGCAATTTGAGTCTCATGCCAAGAAGTACCAGGCTCTTAGAGAGCTCTATAGGGCAAATGGGTACGACGAAATTTTCGCTGATGAAGTCAACACAGTTTTTGCTCTGAGGAGGTGACACACATGTATATCTGTAACGTTTGTGGTGCTGCGGCCTATTTCGATGGTCGAATGGGCGATGGGCCGATCCTTACTTGCGGCTGCAAGAGACTCTTTTCGGATGCACAGCCAACAAATTCAAGTGCTGGTGGCATTCTGCCAGATACTTATCACAACGCCGCTGGTGCTGCACCAGTTCAGCGAGAGGACTATAGTCCTCAGGAAGACCCCGACTCGGCTTGGGCCTATGACACTAGATTTGGGCCTAGGTATGGTCTGAGGGATTGACAAGGAATCGCATAGAGAGTAAACCGATCGGGTTGGTCGGGCCTGCCTGGAAAGCAGTGTGAGCCCCCATGTGGGGGCTTCTGGATCGAGACCAGTGCTCTCTGTAAATGGAAAGTAAACAGGACTAACGGAGTCCTGTCCACCCTGCTAAGGTGTGAGTGCCCCCCAAAAGGGCATGGGGTTCGAGCCCTCTGCTTTCCGTGAGCTTAACCCACACGCAAAGAAAGATAGGTTACCCATGTCATCGATTTTTTTTGAGAAGGATCTTGAGGCCATGGACAAGTCCGCCCTTGACGACGAGGCTCCGCAGAGAAAGGAGCCAGCCATTCCTCTCAAGTCTCTGATTGGAATGGAAAAGCGTGAGGCCGAGGAAACCATTGCAAAGTTCGATCCTCCGACCAATCCCTTTACTGGTGAGCCAATTGGTGCTTGGCGTGTCCGCGTCCGCTCCAAGATTGTCAACGGCAAGGAAACGCACAAAGTCATGTTTACAATGGATTTCCGTGCCGATCGTATTAACCTATGGTTTGTGGACGGCAAGGTCGTCAAGACGGCCATTGGCTGACCTGTTGAGTAGGAGTCCCTGGAAATGCTTTTCATTGTTGACGTTGAGTCTGACGGGCCTTGCCCAGGTCTTTTTTCGATGATTTCCTTCGGGGCTGTGGCGGTCGATAGGAGCCTCTCCAAAACCTTCCTGGGTCAGGTGGCACCCCTGCCAGGGGCAGGGCGTCTGGAGGCCGCCGCAGCGATTTCTGGAACCTCTAGAGCCATCCACGAGACCTACCTCTCCCCCGAGGTTGTCATGGAGAATTTTCGGGTGTGGATCAAGGAAACCAACAAGGATGGTCACCCGGTTTTTGTGAGCGACAATCCTGCCTTTGATTGGCAATTCATCAACTACTACTTCCACAAATATCAGGGCTCAAATCCCTTTGGGTTCAGCGCCCGAAGAATTGGGGATTTCTATTCCGGGCTCACCAAGAATTTCCATTCCAAGTGGAAACACCTCCGAGGTTCGGTTCCCCATGACCACAATCCTGTGAATGATGCTCTAGGGAATGCCACTGCCCTAATTTCCATGGCCGACCAATACAAGATTCGTTTTAAAGTTGTTTCCCCTTATGCTACTCTCTATTGAGTCGCTGAATTGTTCCCATGGTGAAATGGATATCACAGAGGCCTACGAAGCCTCTGTTCTAGGTTCGAGTCCTAGTGGGAACGCTGTCTGCTTGAAAACAGAATAGGAATCCTTTGAGAATGTAGGGACCGACTGGGTTGTTGCTGCCTCTTCTGCCATTGTGGCTTGAGTTGCATGCGTAAAAGGCTTGGTCGGCTCCCTTAAGGAGCTTTGGTGAAGCACGGTGCTCACGCCCGCCTGAAGAGCGGGAGAAATCGGATCGTTACCGATAGGCTCCATCGGAGAAAGTAAGGTTTTTAGAAGGCCTAGTCGGTAGGTTCCTAGCGCAGGGAATCGTTGGGGCAGATCCAACCTCCGAAATATGCCGAGGTGGTGAAATTGGTAGTACACGCTGGACTAAGAATCCAGTGGGGTTTGAATCCCCGTGGGAGTTCGAGTCTCCCCCACGGCATCTATAGATTGAATTGGGTACAACACCCAAAATGGAACAGGGGAAGGTGCCGGTGCAAAGCCGGGTTCACCTTTGTAGAAGGCAGAATCTACTATCTACTTGCGAGTTCAATTCTCGCTGTGTCCACTTAGTCAAATAGAAACACGCCCAGGTAGTCCAACGGCAGGAGACGAACGGCTCAGAACCGTTACAGTGTGAGTTCGAATCTCACTCTGGGCATTCAAACAAAAATCCACGCCCAGATGGTGGAACGGTATACACGGGGGTCTCAAAAATCCCTGCCCCTTGCGGGCTTGTGGGTTCGAATCCCACTCTGGGCACTTCGATAAGTCTATCGGGGATTGATTGGGCTCTATCCCAGGTCAATTCATCTACTCTCGAAGATAGTAGGTTCGACTCCTACCCCCGGTATCAATCCTTTCAACAAGGTGGTCATATGGTAAGGCTTGGTTTCGGATATCAACTTTTTGATCCCATGGTCCCTAACTCCCGGGAGCTTCGGTTTTTCGCTTTCGAGGTTCCTGACATGACCCTTGAGGAGTTTGAGGAGCTTGATCAGGGTCAGGATGATCCTGACCGAGACGAATGGGCTGATGCCCTCGATGAGGCCATCGACGTGGCTACCACTGACTGCTGCGATATCTGGGGCAGTTCGAAGACGCCACCGGACACGTTGCTCTGGTGTGACTACAACGTAAAAACAACTGACGACAACCTAATTAAGGGTTGTGAGATTCTGAGGTTCTTCTTCATGCGTAAGGGCATGGCAGCCTCTGCAATTTCCGAGTACCGGGAAGACTGGTAACGCTCAACAATCACCGGAATATAGCTCAGCCTGGCTAGAGCGCGTGCTTTGGGAGCACGAAGTCGCAAGTTCGAATCCCGCTATTCCGATTCTGTTTCTTTCTTCTTCTAGGTGTGGGTCAAAGGCTGACTACCCGTTTCGGATACGGGACCATGCAGGTTCGAATCCTGCCATCTAGACTAAATTAATAGACGTGCCACCTCTTAAAATGAGGTACACGGTGGCGGCTTCGCTGAGGTCGCCCTGGTGCCGCTGAGACGCCAGGCAAAACTGACTTTTGTTGCGGGTTGGAGAAGAGGTCTATCTCGTTGCGCTCATAACGCAAAGATCGCAGTGTTCGAATCCTGCACCCGCTATGTTAGATTGGAGCTTCGTATGTTTTCCTGGGTGGTCGCAATTCTCTTGTGTGTCCTTTACGAGGAGCATAAGCAGGCCCAGAGAGTTTCCAAAAAGATCAATACTTAATTGATATGACTACAAAAACCCGTGATCTTCTATTGCTTTCAGATGAAGCTCTTGCAATGTTCGGTCGAGCCTTCGGCCAAATTAACGACAAGAAAGAGGCTGCTCAGCACTGGATCGCCTTACTCAAGGCGCACCCAAAAAGTCCTTTCGCTGGTGAGGCTCGTATGGAGCTTCGGAGACTAGGCGTTATTTGGCCGTCACTCAAATTCCTCGACGATACAGGGCTCAAAGAGACCTCGACAGGAAATGTCATAAAGCTCTCTCTAGCAGAGCTCAAATCCATCATTTGCGAAGGATTATTGGAATATCTGCCAAATGAACAAGGCGATACAGAATCCGGCGGAGATTGCGACGGACCAATGGAAGAAACTCTTAATGAAGGTGAAAATGCACCAACCAATCCCGGCTTATGGAGCCGAGCAAAAGCTGCCGCACGTTCTAAATTCAAAGTGTATCCAAGTGCATATGCTAATGCCTGGGCATCTAAATGGTATAAGGACAAAGGTGGTGGCTGGCGTAAGAAGGGAAAGAAGAAATGATGGACGAAGATTTACGCCAATGGTTTAAACAAAAATGGGTGGATATTAGTCGCAAGAAAAAGGGTGGAGGTCATCCAGCCTGTGGTGCATCGGCCAATAAAGGTGCACGAGCAAAGGATAGTTCAAAAAAATATCCTAAATGTGTTCCGGCTAATAAGGCCAAGAACATGAGCAAGAAACAAAAGAAAAGCGCCGTTACAAGAAAGCGTCGGGCACCAAATGAACCTGGTAGTCCAGATAATGTAAGGACTGATGCGAAGAAAGAAAGTATAAAACATGTTTTGCGTGAGATGATTCAACAACTAGTTCTAGAAGTTCTAGAAGAAGAAAGAAAAAACTCCGAAGCTTGGATTTAGAAATCCCTCCCGGCCTGACGATATTTGGAAATGATTGAAGCATACCACCTCCCGTGGTATCATGGTCATATGACCGAATTCACTTTCTCTGGTCGAAGTGTTCTCAATGGCCTAGCTCTAGGGCCTATGACCTTCAAAACCTCCAAAGGATTCCGATTCTCCTGGCCCATGTTGGCACCAGTCCCTCTACCTTCACGGGTCCAGATCTCCCTGGAGTTTGAGAGAAATATCGGCCCGATATCCGAGGTCCTATCAAATCTGGCTCTCAAACCCCTTGTTTTGTAAGGGAAAATAATACTTTAATCTTGCCCCTGGCCGTGCTACAGTTATAGTATGGCAAACGGATTCAAGTTCCCCTCAAATCGGACCTTTGGCGTGGAGATCGAGTGTGTCGGTCTCTCGGAAACCTCGGCCTGTGCAGCCCTTCGAGCGGCTGGCCTTAAGGCTGAACAATCGGCTCATTCCTCGAACGTTTGGAGCGTGAAGCAGGATTGCTCCGTCAACGATCGTGAGACACACCTTTCCTCATGCGAGGTGGTTTCTCCGATTCTTAAGGGTCGTGCGGGCCTTAAGGCTGTCGCCACTGCGGCTCGTGCCTTGCGTGAGGCAGGGGCCTTTGCAAACGCCTCTTGTGGGCTCCACGTTCACATCGGCGCAAAGGGCATGAGCCGAGATCATATTCTCAGCATCGTTCGCCGATATGCGAATTTCGAGCCCAGCATCGATCGCATGATGCCCCGAGCCCGTCGCAACAGTCAATACGCCCATAGCCTGAACTCGCTGATCGAGCACTACGGGCAATCGCTTGCCACGACTGTCACGGCTCTGATGCTTGGAAACGTTCCGGGCAGCCGCTACTACCGAATCAATCTCGTGGCCCTACAGCGCCACGGCACCATCGAGTTTCGCCAGCATGAGGGAACGGTCGATGCCGACACCATCACGAATTGGGTCCTCTTCCTTCTGAATTTCGTGGAAGCCTCCAAGCCTGCCGCTCGCAGGGGCCGTCCCAGGGTGAATCCGGTTCGAGTCCCTCGTGCACGTAAGACTGTGAGCAAGCGTGAGCTTGGCTTGGCAAAGGTTGTGCGGTGCCTTGCAGATTCTCCCGGCTTGTTTGTCTCGACCGCTCGTCTTTCGCAGGTCTCTGGTTACTCCGAGAGAAGCATGGCGGTGTGCATGACCGAGATCCGCAATAGCTGGAACCTTCGAATCCAGGGTCGTCATGGCGGATTCCGCCTGGGTCTCTCGGACGTTCGTCAGGCGGAGAACCGCATTCGTACTCTAGAGTCGGCGGCTCAGTTTGAGCGTGATGCTAGTCGGCTGCAGGCGATCACGGCGACCGCTCCGTCTACCTTCTCGTGGACCGAGGGTCGTGTCGAGAATTCCGGGCTCGATATCGATCTCACCCTCTCCATGTTCAAGGGCCTTCCCATGGGCCTCAAGGCCTTCTACCGTGAGCGCATGTCGGTGTTCGCATGAGGATTTACACCTTCGCCAATTACTACCGATTCTGCGCCTCAGACCATGAGGAATTCCTCCGACAAATGTGGACGGGTTCCTTTTCGGGTGAAACCAATCTCACGGACTACATGAACGGCCTCGCCCACCGAATTTGGGTTTGGGACCAACACTACCTCCGGGTACATTCAATCGAAATCTTTGTGAGCGACCTTATCACGGTCGAAGTTGTCAAGGTTACGGAGACCAACTAACATGTCAGACGTTTTTCAGCCCACCACGAATCCTTCCCCTCGTCGCAAGCGTACACATCGGGTGTTTGTGTACGGGTCCCTAATGCAGGGTCTCCACAATCATCATTTCCTTGAGGGGCAAAAGTGCCTCGGCTCGGCTACCACGGCCCGTGCAAGCTATCAGCTTTGGAGCCTTGGTGGATTTCCTGGCCTTACGGAAATTTCCGAGCACCTTGGCCAGCCCGTGCGTGGGGATCGGTTGGAAGGTGAGCTTTACGAGGTTTCGTCTACCTGTCTTCGGGAGCTTGATGGTCTGGAAAGTAACGGCCGGTTCTACGAGCGCCGCCTCGTTCGTCTGGAGGGCCAGACCAAGCCAGCCTGGGTCTACTTCCTTCTGATGAAACCCTACGGTCACGCTCGAATTCACCTGATCGGGTCGGAGACCGGTCTCAGTTGGAAAAGCTACCGGGCGCAGGTCGAGGCTCGCTGGGACGCACAGCTCAAGACTAATTAAGTGTATGACGCAGGAAAACCCTGAAGGGGATATCCTTTACTACCTTGACGAAGAAACCGGGAAAACCGTTTTCACAGAGTCGTTCCTCAGGAAAAGAGGATACTGCTGTAATCGAGGTTGCCGTCACTGCCCATACAAAACCAAGTCTGAGGTTCCACCAGAAGAATCGTGAGAAGTACAATGCACCCATCCCTCCGCAAGGCCCTTGATCTGTTTCTGAAATGGCTGAGAAATCCGCAGCTTCAATTGGCGGTGAACGGTGGATTGATGGTGTTCACTGGTCTAATGGCCCTCGGTCAATGGACCCATGGGGATCCAGAGATTGCCTCGGTCCTAACGGTGTCCACGTTTTCCTACATTTCAGCAATCGTCTTTTGGGTTGTCATCTGGATCACAACGCCCAAGACAACTCCCTCGACAACGGTTCCTGAGGAACATGAGGATCTTCTAGAGGAAGACTCGGACAATAAACGTCCTCGCCCTTGGAAGAATATTCCACCGCCGCCTCCGAAACCGGTAAATAAACCAAACCCCTAGCGTTAGAATCTCTTGTGTAAGGAGAATGAGAGAAAATGTCAGATCGCAAGTTAATCCTTTACCACGGTAATTGTACCGATGGTTTCACGGCTGCCTGGTGCGCTCATCAGAAGCTCGGCGACACGGCCGACTATATGGAAATGAAGAATGATGGCGCAGACTTTCCGGTGGATGGCCGTGAGGTAATCTTTCTCGATTGCTGCCCAAAGAGAGAACAACTTTTGGCCTTTAAGCAGCGGGCCAAGTCCATTATGGTGCTGGATCACCATGTCACAGGAAAGGACAACTGTGGGGACATTGAGGGTTGTGTTTTCGACATGAATCATAGCGGTGCAGGCATGGCAGCCCAGCACTTTCTTGAACCAAACCATCCAGGTCACCTGATGGTCAGGTATGTTGAGGATGCCGATCTCTATACGCTTCGCCTGGGTACCACCCGTGAGGTTTCGGCCTTCATGTTCTCTCATCCCTATTCCTTTCAGCGGTGGACTAGTCTGGCCCATAGGTTTAATTACGACTTTGCTAGCATCGTGGCAGAGGGCGAGGCCATCCTCCGTAGTAAGGAAGTGGACATGGAACAGGTCCGAAAGAAGGTCACGCCCATGACCATTTGCGGATATGACAATGTTCCGGTGATTAACATGAGTCACGGAGATATCTCAACTCTGCTCAGCCAGCTAGCTCAGAACGCTCCAAACTTCTTCGCCATTTCCTGGCATCTTTCGGAGCCTGGCAAGTTCAAGTATTCTATCCGGTCCAACGGAATGTTCGACTGTGCAACCTTTGCGAGTATGCACTTCGGGGGAGGCGGACACAAGGGCGCAGCGGCCTGGGTCTCTAATCGTCCGCCTTGGGATCTGAGCATTTCTCCCAGGTTCTTCGAAAAGAACCTTTGACGGATTAAATGGTATAAAGGCCACAGATTATGTGCTATCTTATAGAGAGGTAGCAAATGGCTCTATCGTCTAGCGGTCAGGACGCAGCCCTTTCAAGGCTGCTACGAGAGTTCGATTCTCTCTAGAGTCATTTCTTTTCGGGGTCGTCTAATGGCAGGACCGGAGCCTTTGAAGCTCCCCATCTAGGTTCGAATCCTAGCCCCGAAATTGGTAGGAACCAAACAGTGAGCAAGCAAATCCGCAAGATTCTGTTTCTGGACATTGATGGTGTTCTGAATTGCAACGCCACTTTTGCCAGGATCAAGGAATATCCGGTCCAGCCTATCAAGCCGGATCAGACGGTTGAGAGTCGATTCTTCGACCACGCCCAGGACATGATCGAGCCCTATCTGGTGGCTCGCCTGAATTGGATCCTGGAACAGACCGGGGCCGAGGTTGTGGTTTCCTCCGCTTGGCGTCAGCACTTCGCCAACCAAGAAAAGCTGTGCGAGTTCCTTGAAAAGCGGGCAGGGATAATCCCCGGCCGAATCATCGGTCAAACCCCAGTGTTCTATCCTGGTGCCAAAATGTCTCTTCCTCGTGTTCGGGGCCGACAGATTCAGGCCTACCTGGATGAGAACCACGCAGGGGAGACTCTCCAGATCGTAATTCTGGATGACAATGGCGGAATGGAACACCTCAAGCCCAGATTCGTCCAAACGGATGAGGAATATGGGCTGACTCAGGAGGAAGCCGAGAAGGCTATTGCGATTCTGAATCGACCAGGGACGGAGCACCTTAATCACGATTGGTAGAAGAAACCCTTTAAAGGGTACCAGGCCCGTGCTAAGGTAGGTAAGTTCCAAATTGGCATTGTGCCAAGTCCCATTCGAACATAAGAAAGAAAGAGGAAAGATGAATATTGATACAATCGTTGGTGGAGTCAAGACTTGGGTTTCGGAGAACCGGAATCTCGTGATCGCCATTGTGGTCGTTGTTGGTCTTGTGGGTCTCCTGGGCCTAGCGTCCAGGGGTTGTGCAGCAAGCCCCGCAGAGCCCGACCTTTCGGTGCCCGAGGCAGTAGCCATCTCCACCACGGAGGGAACCACGGAGACACCTGAGGTAACCGAGGTGAGCCTTCCTGTCGAGGAGGCCGCAGGAGCCTCTGAGACGGCCGAGGTGACCGAGGAGGACGGTATGACCGTTCAGGATCTTCCAGCGGGCCAGGAGACCGTATACGAGACGGTAACGACCGATCCTGACTCTGCCGACTGAACAAGTCGCAAGTCACGCACATATTTAACAAAAGAGGACAGTACTCCCTACTATAAAGGTGTCCTCTACATGCCCTTATCTTCTAAACGGTTTAGGATGCTTGGCTCTCAACCAGGCGATCGTGGGTTCAAATCCCCGTGAGGGCGTTCTTCTTAGGTTAGCTTACTAACACACAAATACACACAACCCGTTACTTCGGTGTTTCAAATGTCCCGTTTTCATTCGTTCGTTCTCGTGCCCATCCTTCTTGGTTTCGTTTCCATTGGAGGCTGCTGCGCAGAGGCTCCTGATCCTGTGGAGGAGTGCATTCTTGACTGTCATCGAGTAGGCCTCGCCTGCAACCCAGACGATCTCCAGGGTCGTTTCAGTGCAACCGCTTGCATGGACATTTGCCGTGAGGAGAATTCCCGGCTCGTCCTTTTCCCCGACTGTTTCCCTTGTCTGGCCGATGAAGTCTCCTGCGATGTTCCCCGGTTCTTTACGGAATGTGTCCCGGCTCACTGTTGGGATCCCGACGTTTGGAATGAGACCGGCATGGCTGTTCCGCCTCCTGGGCGATGAAAGAAAGAGGTTCTTAGCATGAAGTCTGTTACCGACATTACGATTGAGGGTGTGATCGCTCAGAGTTCCGACAAGGTACAGGTGGTGGACTGCACGGCCGACTGGTGTGCTCCATGCAAGAAGCTTAAGCCCATTCTGGAGAAGCTCAACTCGGACATGTCCGACATGGTTGAGATTCACACCCTAGACATTGAGGAAAATCCTCAGACCGTTCAACGCTATCAGGTAAGGGGCGTACCAACCCTTCTCTGGTTCCGCAACGGAGAACACATCGCAAGCACCGTTGGTATGCAGTCCGTCTCGGCCCTCGTTGGAAACATTGAGCGCCTAGCCAAGCTTCAGCCTGGCTGAAAGTCAGATTCCTATGAATGTCTTTTTGGAAAACTTCATTGCCGAGCATCAAGCAACCTTCAAGGCCTATGTTCGTAATGACATGGCCAGGGTATCGATTCGGCTGTCTGACGGAACCGACTACGAGGCCAGTGCTCGGACCTATAGCAAGGCGATGGACAAGCTTATGTCTAGCTTGGAGTCCCAAAAGGAAGATCGCAAGAGGGCTCGAAGGCAGAAAAGGTTTGAGAAAGAGCAGTTTCTTGAGGATGACGATAGTTAGGAATCCAAGCGCAGGTGTAGTGTAACGGTAACATGACAGGCTTCCATCCTGTTGTTGAGGGTTCGAGTCCCTTCACCTGCTTCAAAAATCGAGACCTAAATTTCTAGGTCCCGAAACCACGCCTCCTATTTAGGTCTATAGGGGAGGGCGTTGAGGATGAAACCGGAGTTCTTTTACGATTTCGCAAAGAAGTCAATGGAAAAGAATGGTTACGTCGTTCTCCCCTTGGATGACATAACAGAGATCCGTAATTCTAAGCAGCCAGACAATCACATAATCGCTGCAAAGTTTGTGGAGTCCACCAACTCCTATCTTGTCGTGCGGGGCAACTATCAAACGATAAACATCCCCACCTTCAACATTCCGCTGGTCGGTTTGGTTAACCCTCCAAACTTCGCTTCATTCGAAATTGAGGACCTTGGCCTGACATTCGTTATTGACTCTGTTCTCAGTCTCGAGAGTCTTACCTTGTTTGAAGGCGAGGACTCGACCATGATAAGGGACAGATTCAAGAAAAGGAACGGAGGCGCATGAAAACCCCCGTTCCCCACATCGAGGATGAACCGCTACAGTTCGCCATCCGTAAGGGAACGTCCCAACTGTGGGTAAAGAAGAAAGGCGCTCCCAAGTCGGTTAGAGAATACCTCTACGTCACAGCCGCCCCTGACATAGCAGAAAAGAATGGAGTCCTGATAAGTGACCCAAAATCACAGGGCTACGAGCTTGTTGACATAAACTGGAAGGTCTTTAGTGAGAAGATGCCCTTGGCTTTTTACTGCGGCATCATAGAAAATCACACACAGCAGATTACTTATCTATTCGAGCATCTTGAATTTGGCACGGTGTATGAAATGCACTGGACCCACTTCGAGAAGTTTATCCGGTCTGCGACTGTTGTAACTGGCGTCTTCTTTGAGGAGTGGACGATGGTTCGCAGGAGAAACCGATACACAATCATCCCGGTGTGGATGCTAAATCAGCTATAAAAGCTGCTCGATGTGTGGTATCCTGAGAAGATAGACAAATCCAAAATGCCGAGGAAGTTCAGTCGGAAGAACAATTCCCTCGTAAGGAAAAGGTTGCAGGTTCGAATCCTGTGCTCGGCTTAAGTGCTTCTGTAGTATAGCGGTTATTACTCTGACTTGGTAAGTCAGAAATCCCAGTTCGATTCTGGGCAGAAGCTTTGTGCCCCCGTACCGGCCGTGCCTCCTAAGCATTGGTACCGTAAACGGATTATGTTGGTTCGAATCCAACCGGGGGTGCTTTTTCATATCCACCATCTCCTTACCAGGATTCCATAAAATGATTCGAGTCTACCGTTCTCCTAAACTGACCGTAACATGGTTCAGCCCTAAGGACTTCGAAATCTCAACTCTGTCGGACCTTGTTCCATGGATCTGTTCGTCGGCCCATGATGAGCAGAGTTATTGGTGGTCCCTTGCGGGCTTCCAAATCTCCTTGGCCAAGGAAGACCCGCTGGTCAAGGAACACTGGTCGGACGATGGCTTTTGCACATGCGAGGAGTGCCAAGATGACGATTACTAGCTTCAAGGATGAGAATCGATGGCTTTCTAACTTCTGGCCCTCGGAGGTGGAGCTAGAGGGCGAAACCTATCCCACCGTGGAGCATGCCTACCAGGCCGCAAAGAGCGATAAGGCTGTCATTCGAAAGCTCATTCGGGAAGTTCTAACTCCTGGTGAGGCAAAGAGGGTTGGAAAGAAGGTTTCGATCCGACCGGATTGGGAACAGGTCAAACTTAATACAATGCGGAACCTCTTGGAGCAGAAGTTCCAGATTCCTGAGCTAAAGGAAAAGCTCCTGGACACTGGCACTCAAACCCTCATTGAGGGAAATACCTGGCACGACAATTTTTGGGGTTCCTGCTCCTGCCCAAAGTGCGGGAATACCGGCCACAATAACCTGGGTAATTTGCTGATGGAGCTTCGACAGCATGCTAGAGTCGAGCGAAACGAGCAAAAATCCCTCGCTGCGCCCGTAAAGTGGGCTCTTAATCGAGACTCTGAATAATACTGAAAACCGGGGTGCCTGCATGGTATCCTGGTTAGGAGAGTCCCTGTAACTCAGTCGGATAGAGTACGAGCCTTCTAAGCTCGGAGTCGTATGTTCAAGTCATACCAGGGACGTTTTGAGCTAGCTCTTTCTTCCACCTTCTGTTAAACAGGATAGGCCCAATGAAGAATCCGTGTGAGATTGTTTCTACTGAGGACTTTGATAAGTATCGAAAGCTGCCCGTTCGCGATATCCTAGAGACGGTCTGGGATAGCAAGCTTGTTGCGAAATGGCGACGGGATCTAGGTTCTTCACATTGGGGCACCTACCATTTCTTTAACAACATTACGGAGGGTTCCAATGCGTCAAACCACCGGTTCTTATCAGTCTGGAGCATTCCGACCTTGTATCGGTATCTGTATGACAAGGGGTATATTTCGGATGCAATGCTTTCGGCGAAGGAGGCCTCGCCGGGACGGATTTACGATCTTGGTGACCGGTCGCCGTGGGTTTGCAAACGGTTAATTGAGCTTTTCTCGGACGTTGAGCTGACTTTCTCAAACCGACAGGCCTGCCGATACAGACTTACGGTATTGTTTGGTCGCAGGCCACCCTACAAGGCCTACGATGGGCGACCGGAACCGGAATCTCCGTTCGATATCTTTGTGGGAGTCCAGGAATTCCTTGCGATTCAGCCAAATGGGAAGGTAACGAGCCCAGACTATGACACGGTTAAGGGTCACACCGTGAACGTGCCAGCCGAGCGTGGCTGGCCCAGGTGTGGTATCGACATGACCAAGGCAACTCATTGGGTCGATCTCTATACGAGGTCGAAGGAGGATTCCAGTCCTATTGATATGGCGAGCGTGACTTATACCCCGTTTCTGTACCTACAGAGCTATGGTATTTCATCAGTCGATGACGCAGAGCGACTTTCCAAACACTTCGATCATTCATCTAAATGGCTTATGAGTAAGGAGCTTAAACTCCACATTGAGCGTCTAAGCGAAATGGAAGTCAAGGAGCCAGAAAAGTTTCGGGAATTGCAACTGAGCAAGTCCATGGAAAAGACTGGCGTTCTCGTTGAGACGCTCATGGAGCTTAATCACCTCAAGTCCGAGATCGAGGCTATCATTAGCGGTCTTTCAAAGGATAGCCTTACCGAGGACGTTGTGAAAAGCTATTTCAAAACCCTGAAAGAAGTATCTGAGAGTCGGCAAGACCACCGTGCCTTCTTCAAGAAGCACCTTATCAGAAAGTGATCCACGACAATGCAATTCCGTACATACAAGCACAAGAAATTCGCTGAGATTGTCTCCCGCAAGGACTTTGAGAAGGTAACCCAAAAAATCGATCTCAGGGAAATTCTTGCTCATCCCGATCAAGACCTTGAGAAGCTCGAAAAGGTTAGGACCCTGATTACTCGTCACGGTTCCTATCATGTTGATAGGCTGTATAGCGAGCTTCGAGCAGTCATCAAGGTTGCCTTTGATGCCCAGGATGCAGAGTTTCTGGATGAAACCTGTGCTGGCTATCAACTTACCTTCAACGGTAACGACCTCTGCGGCGGTAATCTGCTTATGTTCTATCGCATTGTCCCGGACAAGGCCCAGGACTACAATCTGGAACGTAGCTGGGGTGAGCCAGCCTGGTTTTATCCTAAGCTAAGTTCTCAGGAAGCAATTGCACAGTGCTGTGATACTGTTAACGATCCCACCTGCAAGGATACATCCTCTAAGGTTCAGAAGTATTTGAAGAGCATTGGTAAACCAGTCTGTCAGGCTGACATCAATGAGTCTTTCCACAAGATTGTGGAGTGCCTTCCCGAGAAGTCCCTAAGGGGGCCGACCGAGGAGCTTCGTCAAAGCCATAGGTTCTCGGAGTCTTACGCATGCACGAGCGTGCCATCTTGGTTTAAGCCCGTCATCGGGAACGCCTTTCGAACCGAGGAGGATTTGGACTCGGCTCTGGCGGCCATTAACGGAGGTCATCGCCTTTCCAAGGATGACTATCTGAGGCGAGCGGGAGGTTTCCTTTCCAACCGTCGCGAAGTTGATGCAAAACTAGTAGAAGCCGCTAGCGCCGTTCTCAGTCACTTTATGCGAGCAAAGCTATACTACGCTGTCCTGGCAGAGCTTGGTCTTGTAATTGCTGCTAAGCGCAAGGTCATTCGGGAGAATCCAGAGCTGTTGGCGGCTGAGAACACAAAGAAGGCCATGGCAAAGACCGATGCGATTCTTGCCGTGCTTGAGGATATTCAAAAGACGAAGAAGACTATCGATGCCATTATCCGAGCCATTGAAATTGACTCAATGACTGAGGAGACTCTTCGAGACTTCGGTTGGCAGGTACGGACTCTGGATTCAAATGCCAAAACCCATATTGCCAAGCTCCGAAAGCACTACATTACACCCTTTAAAAAGCGATGATGATGTGTTAGTATCCAATGGAGAGTCCTAGGGGCTTCTAAAGGATAGAACATAATGAACGTCACTTTTACAATTCCACAAGCCGTCCTCAAACACCTTAGCCCGTCACAGGTAACCACTCTTACACAGGTTAACATTGAGGATGCCTGGAATGCCAATAAGAACGTAGACGAGCTTGCGGCTCTGGGTCGAAAGACCTATGCAGCTCCTCGTGTTAGAGGAGGACGTTCAAGGGGGTGGAATCACTACTACCAGTATTCCTACTTTGGAAACAGGATCAGCGAATTCATCTCTGGTATGCAAACCACAAATTCCATCATCTGTGTTCCTGTAAGTTTCAAGCAGCATGAAACCATCAATGGAACCTCATGGCCGCCAGGCACTCGAAACGTATATATCGTGCACGACGGACCCGGAGACATCACCATCTTTTTCCCTAAGGATATCAATGCCAATTACGAGTTCGTGGAAATCCGTAAGAACGGTATGCGTCCACACAATGTGAGTTGGAGTAACATTACACAAGGTGCGCCCATAGCCACCGAGGCAGTCATTCGAAAAGCTTTCCTGTCGCACCTTGCCAAGTTAAGGAAAGAGATCAAGAGCAACCCCGAGCTTCAAAAGGAAGTGGAAAGCCACAGAGGAGCCAAGAAGATGGTTGAGGTGGTAGCTATCGCTCAGGATCTAATGTCCTGCAAGGGGACCATTGAGGTCTTGGTGGAGGGTATTCAAAAGGAGTCCCTTACGAAACAGTCTCTTGATAAGTTCTTTTCTGAGGTGGCTCACCTAGCTCGAAGGAAGGGCGAGATTCGAAGGAATCTTGCAAAGTATTATGGCAAGTGAACGTAATCTCCCGACTTGTTGGCAGTGCCTTCACTGTCAGCAGATGCTCTCCAATCCTGAACAGATGCATAAGCACATCGCCAATACCGGGCATAACTTCGATTCCCTCTCAGAGGACAAAAAGGAGTATTTCTACGGTTATCAGGGACCTGGGGAAAATACTGTAAAGTGATCTCTAGAAATGGTAGGATGGTACATGCCCGCAATGATCGCATCTAACAAACAGACCGGCCGACTCATTGAGTTTGAAGCACTGCCAAAGGCAGAAGGCAGTTCCAGGGCCTTCCTTCTTCAGAAGGACGCTGATATTTGGAAGGTGCCCCTGTTCTATCGAAGTCCTTTCTCAAAGGGATATCGTTCTGTGCACCACGGCGGTAGACAAACCTATACCTGTTGCATCTATCGTTTCTGGGATTCGCAGACGGGACGCTATCGTTACGTTGAGGAATACCAGGAGTTGATTCCGACTTTCTTTTGGGGCCATTGGGAGACGCAACGGGCCGAGCTAACGAAGGACCAGGCACGACACTGGTTTGCCATGACCGCCCACCGCAATCCTCCCACGAACATCATCGAAGTCTGACAGCTTCTCAACCGCATAACTAACAACAGTAACCAGGAACAGAACAGAATATATGAGTAAGAACAAGCGTAACCGTAACAACCAGTCCAACATGCAGACCGAGAATATGGATAGGGATCGTCTTGAGCTTGACGGCAAGATCATCGACCATGCCCATGATATCTTCCGAGTCGAGGTGGATGGCTCAAACGGAGCGCATGTGATCAAGGCAAAGCTCTGCGGTAAGATGCGCATGCACAAGATCAACCTTGAGGTTGGTGACCGTGTGCGTGTGGAGGTCAGTCCCTATGACACCACCAATGGACGCATCACGGTTCGTCATCGTCCCGAGCGCCGAAACAATCCTTCCGAGGATGGTCAGTCTGGTTCCTAAAGCCTCCTAACCGCCCATATTTATTGGCGTGAAAGAAGCCGAGCCATTGCAACTCGTAACACGAAAACTGTTTGTGCATGGATGCGACACTTTTCAAAAGCGCCAGATTCTGCAGGAGTTCATTGAACGAAACGGCGCAGTAGTTCAGGACTACCTTTTCGATTTCAAAGCAAATGACGTAATTTTCCGCTTCTCCCTTAGACGACCTTTGGCCTCATTCAAGGAGGCCCTTGATCAGTCAGAGTATGCGCTTCACTATGTCATCGTTTCCCCTAAGCCTCGCCACGAGCCCTGAAAATGACCATCGGACCCGATCTCTCTGATTTCTCCAAGGAGGAAATCCGTGATGCCCTTGCGGAGGTTCGTCATCCCATTGACGTTGCCGTGTGGTCAATCGAAAACTACTTCAACCTTGGAAGCATCGTCCGGGTTTCCCACAACTTCCTGGTCCGCACCATCTATGCGGTGGACATTCCCTACTACTACAAGCGTGCCGACATGGGGACGCACAAGTACGAAAACATCGTCAAGCTGTCCCTTGAGGAGTTTTTGGCACAAACCAAGGACCGGAACATTGTGGCCTTTGAGCGACGGGCCAATTTGGAGTCTCAGGACCTCCGAGCTTTCCAGTGGCCCTCGGAACCCATTGCCTTCTTTGGGTCGGAAAAGACGGGAGTCCCTGACCTTGTTCTGGAGCGGGCTCACTCTGTTGTCTCCATCCCGATGTTTGGGGTTCACAACGACCAGAATGTAGCGGTGGCTGCTGGAATCGGTATCTACGATTTCGTTGCCAAGCACTATGGGAGCGTAACGTGAGAGCCAAAACCTGGGCTGAGTTGAATTTGAAACGTGGATTTGCTAGCGCATTCCAGATGCGTCATCTTGGGCGTCCAGAACACTGGCTATTGTCGCAGCGATTGCTGCGGCCAAGGGCGGTGCCACTGCATTCCCGACCTGTCGGCCCTGCGCTGTCTTTGAACCGGCGAACGCCCATTCGTCTGGAAACCCTTGAATCCTGGCTGCCTCCCGAACGGTTAGCTGCCGAGGCAGCTTGTAGTGAATCGGAGGATGGAACCCAGCAAGATGGTTGCCTTTCGGACCAAAACCTCCACCGGCACGAATTGTCGTACTTGGCCGGTCGGCGTAGAGGCGTGCCCGACGTTAGCCGGGGTCCTCCTCGCCCTCCTCAAGCTTCGCCCACCGCCGAACGACATGCTCGGCGTGCGTATTCGGTTGGTGGTTCAGGGCGGGTTTGTCGAGGAGGTCCTCGATTGCCTCACGCACGAAATTTGGAAAATGGATGCCGCCGCTCATGTTCAAGATCAAGACTAGGGCCTGGATTGAGGCTGTGATTGCCAAGCATGGCGAAGCAGCCAAAATGCTACTCTAGTCGCAATACTTAACCTTATGTGAGTGAGAGAAAGCCAATGCAGAACCGTCCAACCCTTGATTTGTGGTG
>Ga0169931_10003109_pt1 | contig 26582 bp, 16 predicted proteins | sample Kivu_15m_20L_FD_129675 | JGI IMG/M metagenome (GOLD analysis project Ga0169931, IMG submission 129675) | Freshwater microbial communities from Lake Kivu, Western Province, Rwanda to study Microbial Dark Matter (Phase II) - Kivu_15m_20L... | ecosystem: Environmental > Aquatic > Freshwater > Lake...
GGCCGGCCTCGCGAACCCCATCGCCTACGTGAGCCAGGACGATCCGGCATTCCTGATCGTGCACGGCGACCAGGATCCAACGGTGCCGATCAACCAGAGTCAACTGCTCTATGACGGACTGAAGCTGGCGGGCGTGAGCGTGCATTTCCACACGATCAAGGGGGCGGGCCACGGCCAGGGTTTCGGCGGACCGGAGATCGAGCCGATGGTGGGCGACTTCTTCGACCGCGTGCTCAAGGCTGAATCGGTGCCGCCGAATCGCAGCCCGGCGACCACGTCCGACAGCAGCGCGTCACGCGTGACCGCGACGCCCGCAGGCCGCGCAGGCATGCCCCGGGAAGCAGGCACCATGCGATGGGATCAGGCGCGACGCACCGGGGGTGTCGAGGACGATGGCCGCGTGGAACGCGACCGATTCAGGGGCCCGGCCGGGAAATGTGAGCTCGATGGGGCGCGCTGGACGTATCGCGAAGGCGACTTCGTCATGGACGGCGTCCTGCTCAAGCCCGAGGGCAGAGGACCCTTCCCTGCCGTGCTCATCAGCCACGGGCTCGGCGGCAGCGCGGAGACCTTCGGGCTGAGCAAGGCCCGCGAAATGGTGGGTTGGGGGTTTGTCTGCATCGCTCCCTCCTACACGCATGCCGCCGATGCGCGGGGCAACCGACCGGGCGCACCCGGGTCAGGCCCACCCACGAAAGGCGTCCGCAGGGGACAACCTGCCGTCGACTACGGCGCGAGCGCAGAAAATCTCCGGCGGGCACGAACGTGTCTTGATCTCGTGAGCGGCATGCCGGAGGTGGATGCGGGACGCCTTTTCGCCTACGGACACAGCATGGGCGGCTTCGTGACGATCGGACTGGCAGCGATCGAACCCGATCGCTTGCAGGCGGCGGCGATCACCGGCAGTGGCATCGGACACACTGAGGGCTTTCCCGCACCGGCCGCCGCGAAGGCCGACCATGTCCGCACGCCGTTCCTGATCCTGCACGGGAGCGCGGACACGACCGTGCGGCCACAGCAATCGGCGGACTTCAAGGCGATCCTCGACGCCAACCACGTGCCGAATGAACGCACCGTCTACGCCGGGGAAGGCCACCCAATCGATCAGACCCAACGCGAGGACGTGTTCACTGCAGTCCGGGCTTGGTTCGAAAAGCACGGCGCGAAGCAACCGTGAGTCCATTTTCCGTTCCGACCCTGCGATTCTCATGCCACGGGCCTGTCCTCGCGCTTGGCGACCTCCCCGACCACGTCCGCGTCCGTGGTGCTCATCGTGTCTGGTGGCCCGACGATCCTGACTGATCGCCCAGCGGTCACGGCCACGGCATGGTGACCACCGTCATCCACGTGCCTTCGACATCGAGCGTGCCCACGGTGGGATCACCACGTCCAATCGACGTCTCACTCCTTGGTGACGCGGCGATCGTCGTCCACATCGGGGCGGCGATGCCAGACGGTGTCGACGCCGACGTGACGACCATGCTCGTGCGGTCGATCGCGGACGCCATCGGTACGGAGGCACTCCCCGGTGTCATCGACATCGTGCCGTCCCCGGATCGCGTGACGCTCGTCGCCGACCCACGTCGCGTGCCCGGTCCATCGGCGAGGGGAATCGACTCGCTCCTCTCCGTCGTGACACGCATCGCCCACGCGGCCGCGGCGACCGCCGTGCCGAGGCCCGGCAGACAGCGCGAGATCGATGTCGCGTACGGAGGCGACGATGGGCCGGACCTCGATCAGGTCTGCACCGCGCTCGGCATCGATCGGGACACATTCGTGCGCCTCCACACGGCGCCCGACTACCTCGTCACCGCGATCGGCTTCGTGCCCGGCTTTCCATACCTCGCCGGCCTGCCTGAGTCGCTCGTGCTCCCGCGACGGGACTCGCCACGCACGCGCGTCCCGGCGGGCTCGGTCGGCATCGGCGGCCGTCAGACCGGCATCTATCCGTTCGCGACACCGGGCGGGTGGCACCTCGTCGGCCGTACGACCGCATGCCTCTTCGATCCCGGGCGCACTCCCCCTTCGCTCCTGCAGGTCGGCGACCGGGTGCGTTTCGTCGCCAGCAAGGGCCGCGCTGCGGCGACTCGCCCTTCGCGTGCGGGCGACCGGAAGGAACCCGCCTCAACTCCCCGAGTCGGTGCGGGTCAGGACGAGGCATCGCCCCAGGCGGCCTCCGCTCCGACGCCCCGCGGCCGATCGCGCCCCGGCCGATATCTCACGATCCTCGGTTCCGGGCTCCTCACGACCGTGCAGGATCTCGGCCGCTTCGGCCATCGGGCCGTGGGGATGCCGGCCGGAGGCGCGGCGGATCCCGTCTCCCTGCGACTGGCGAATCTCGTCGTCGGCAATCCTGCCAACGCGGCGGGACTGGAGTGCACGCTCACCGGACCGGAGATCCGCTTCGACTGCGACGCGACGATCGCCGTCACCGGTGCCACCGTGTCAACGCTGCCGCCTGGCCGGCCGATCCATGTGGAGAGCGGCACGGTGCTCGCGCTCGGGCATGTGCAACGCGGCTGCCGTGCCTACCTCGCGATCGCCGGCGGCATCGACGTCGACCCGGTGCTCAACAGTCGCAGCACCTACCTGCCCGCGACGCTCGGCGGTGTCGCGGGCCGCGCGCTTGCGCAGGGGGACGTCGTGCCTCTCGGCACGGTCGTCACGCGCACGACGGGGACCGACTGGTCGCTCGCGTCGTCCCTCGCGGTGCTCCCCGAGGCCGTGACCGTGCTCCGGGTCGTTCGCGACTCGGCATCGCGACTTCCCGTCGACGCATGGCAGATGCCCTACCGCACCACCTCCCGCTCCGATCGCATGGGTGTCCGGCTCGAGGGACCGTCGCTGCCGGGATCCGGATCGGGAACCTCGATCGCCGTCCTGCCCGGGACCGTGCAGGTGCCGCCCGACGGCCGACCGATCATCCTGCTCGCCGACGCCCAGACGATCGGCGGCTACGACGTGCTCGGACAGGTGATCGCCGCCGACCTGCCACTGGCGGCGCAGTTGCGCCCGGGTGACGCGGTGCGCTTCGTGCCGGTGGACGCACACGTCGCCGCCGCCGCCCTCCGTGAACGCGAGAGGTCGCTCGCCCTCGCCGGGCTCGCGCTCGCATCTCGCACGGTGCGCATCAAGACGATCGATCTCAATGCCGACGTCGGGGAGGGTGCGTCGCACGACGCGGCGATCATCCCGCTCGTCTCGTCGATCAACATCGCCTGCGGCGGTCATGCCGGCGACCGGGTCTCGATGCGCGATTGCGTCGCACGCGCGCGAGGTCACGGGGTCGCCGTCGGCGCCCACCCCGGCCATGCAGACCGTGCCACCTTCGGTCGTGTCGCGTCACCGATCGAGCCGGACGATGCCGCGGATCTCGTCACCCGTCAGGTGGAGGCCCTCGCCGCCATCGCCGACGACGACATGGCACACGTGAAGCTGCACGGGGCGCTCTACCATCAGGTCGCCCACGACGCCGACCTCGCGGCCGCGGTGGCGTCACGGCTGGCCTGTCGGTGGCCGCGACTCCGGGTGATCGCCCCGGCCGGCAGCCTCTTCGCCGAGGTCGCCGCCACGTGCGGACTCCATGTGCTCCATGAGGCCTTCGTCGATCGTGCCTACGGCCCGGACGGGCGGCTGGTGCCGCGATCACGGCCGGGGGCGGTCCTCGCCGATCCGGCATCGGCCGCCGCGCAGGCCGTCGCCATCGCCCGGGACGGCCGCGTGACCGTCGGTGGCGACGTCGTGGGCATCCGTGCCGACACGCTCTGCATCCACGGGGACGGGGTCGATCCCGTGGCGTGCCTCCGCGCCGTCCGCCGCGCGCTGGCGATCGCCGGCATCGACGTGGCCCGGCCGTGAGGGAATCGACGCGGTGGCATGCCGGCGCACGCGCCGGTAGAGTCAGCGGCCTCGTCCGGGGGAGAGCCCATGCACCCATCACGCCGAACCGTGCTGCGCACGCTCGTGGGCGGCTGGGCGACGCTGCTCGCGGGTGGGTCGCGGCACGGGGCCGATGCCGCTCCTCCGCCTCCGGCCGTTCCCGTGAGGACCATCACGCGCGGCCCGAAGCATCACTGGTTCGCCTATTACGACAAGCTCCAGTTCGACCCTTCGATCCGCTACTGCCTGGGGAATGCGGTCGAGTTCGAGCACCGCTCGCCGCGGCCCGACGACGAGATCGAAGTGGGCATGGTCGACCTGAAGGACGGCGATCGGTGGATCCCGCTCGGCACGTCCCGATCGTGGGGCTGGCAGCAGGGATGCATGCTCCAGTGGGTACCCGGCACCGAGTCGACGGTGATCTACAACGACCGGGAGGGCGACCGCTTCGTGGCGCGGGTGGTCGACGTCACCACGCGGCGCGGCCGCACGGTGCCGCACGCCATCTACGCGATCGCGCCCGACGGCCGCACGGCGGTGACCACCGACTTTCGACGGATCAACGAGATGCGGCCCGGGTACGGCTATGCGGGGCTGCCCGATCCGTGGACGGCCCTGACCGCGCCTTCCGACGTCGGCATCCAGCGTGTCGATCTCGAGACGGGAGAGGTGACGATGCTCGTCTCACTCGCCGAGATCGTCGCGATTCCGCGCCCCGGCGGCTTCGGGCCCGGGAAGCACTGGTTCAATCACCTGCTCGTGTCGCCCGACGGTCAGCGGACGATCTTTCTCCACCGGTGGCGGACCGAGCCCGGCCGATTCGCGACGCGCATGTTCACGATCGGCCTCGACGGCACGGGCCTTCGCGAGCTCAATCCCGGCGCCGGGATGGTGTCGCACTTCATCTGGCGCGATGCCGATCACATCCTCGCATGGACCCGCCATCCCACCGAGGGCGACTGCTTCTGCATCATGGAGGACGCCGTGGACGGCGGCATCGAGCCGATCGGACGCGAGGCCATGCCACGGGACGGACACTGCACCTACCTGCCGGGCGGCCGGTGGATCGTCAACGACACCTACCCGCAGGGCCCCGACCGCCTGCAGCGGGTCTACCTCTACGAGGTGGCGACCGGACGCCGCGTCGATCTGGGCGCGTTTCCATCACCCGCCGACTACACCGGCGAGTGGCGGTGCGACACGCATCCGCGTCACAGCCCCGATGGCCGCTGGCTGTGCATCGATTCGCCGCACACGGGTTCGGGGCGTCAGATGCACCTGCTCGACATCGGGTCGGTGGTCGCATCCTGAGCGGACACGGATCGGGGCGTGCCGCTCCGGCCGCCGGACCGTATGCTCTGGACGGCGGTGGTCCGGGGAGGTCTCTCGGAGCCGCCCCGCCGGTCTTCCTGCCGCCGTGGAGACTTCGATGCCCGCCACCCGACGCTCGTCCACCCGTCCGCTCCCGCGCCTCGCATGGCTCGTGCCGTGCATGACGCTGCTCGTCGCCGCACCCCCGTATCACGAGGCACCCGCGCAGTCGCCGCGCGCGCGGCCACGCCCCGCGAACCCGGCCGAGGTGAAGCGGCTCGACTCGCGGTTCGAGGAGGTGCAGTCCGAATTCGTGCGCGAGACGACGTCGCTCCTGACGTCGTACGAGCAGCTGGGCCAATTCGATCGCGTGAAGGCGATCCTCGAGGCGTTCGTGAAGCTCGACCCCAAGAACGACCAGCTGAAGGCCAAGATCGCCGAGCTCGACGAGCGCATGCTGCAGGCCGGAGAGTTCGAGATGCGGCTGCAGCCGGGAGAATCGTGGCAGGCCGTCGGGGCCGTTCAGAAGGACCGGCCGATCCGCATTCGCGTCTCCGGTGACTACCGCTTCCAGGCCAGCGGCAGCGTCACGGCCGACGGCGTCACGGGTGACGATCCGCAGTCGGGCATCGTGTCCCAGATTCCGTTCGGCGCCGTGATGGGGGTGATCATCACGGCCAACCAGTCGGCGGACGCGAAGGCACCGCGTCCCTTTCTCGTCGGCAGCACGTTCAACCGCAATGCGGAGCGGGATGGCGTCCTCCACCTGCGGACGAACATCCCGACCGGGACGAAGTGCACCGGTCGCCTCGACCTGCTCGTAAGCGGTCCGCAGCAGTGAGATCGTCCTGACCCACACCGCCACCCGCTCGCCGCCGGCGCAACCGGCGGCCAGGCACACCGGCACACCGCCGCGCTCGCACGCATCCTCGAGGAGCCGTCCCATGTTGTCCGTGCTTCGCCACACGACCCGCGGGATCGGTACCCGCCGCGCCGCTCGATCGCCTGCGCTGCGTGTCGCCATCATCGCCGCGGTCGCCGGCTTCGCATCCGCCATCCCGGCCCGCGGCGAGGTGCGGGTGCTCGTCGGGTCGTCCACGGGCCGCACCGCCAAGGAGCCCGATGCGGCCGTGATCAACGAGCCCTTCGCGGTCGCCTTCGACCGCACCGGCCGCCTCTATGCGGTCGAGTACACGCGGGGCGACAGGCTCTTCCGCATCGCCGACCCTGCGGCGGCATCACCGACCGCCGAGTTCGTGGCCGGTGTCTTTCGCTCGTCGCTGGAGAAGCGGGAACCGCCCGCGGATGCCGGCGACGGGGCGTCACGGTTCAACGGTCTGCACGACGTGGCGATCGCCCCCGACGGCACGGTCTACGTGGCGGACACGTTCCACCACCGCGTCTGCAGCTTCGACCCCGGGACGGGCCACGTGCGCGTCGTCGCAGGCACGGGAGAAGCCGGATTCTCCGGTGACGGTGGGCCGGCCACCGAGGCGCGGTTCAACCAGGCCTACTGCGCGACGCTCGTGCCCGACGGCTCGGCGCTGCTCGTCGCCGACATCCGCAACGCGCGGGTCCGGCGCGTGGACCTCCGGGCGGGGACGGTGCGCACGGTGGTGGGCAATGGCACCGCAGGCCGTCCCGTGGACGGCGCGCGGGCCCTCGAGACGCCGCTCGCCGGTCCGCGCGCCGCCTGCATGACCGCCGACGGGACGATCTACGTGGCCCTCCGGGAGGGGAACGCGCTCGTCGAGGTGCGCGACGGTGTGGTCCGCACCGTCGTCAACGCATCCGGGACGTCAGGCTACGCCGGCGACGGTGGCCCTGGCCGCGAGGCGCGATTGGCGGGCCCGAAGTACGTGGACCTCGATCGCGCGGGCCGCGTGCTCGTCGCCGACACGGAAAACCACTGCATCCGCCGCTACGACCCGCGGACCGGGATGATCGTGACGATCGCCGGCACACCGCCGCGGCCGGGTGCGACGATCGGCGCGGACCTGCTCTCGACGGGCCTCAAGCGGCCCCACGGCTGCCGCATCGATCCATCCGGCCGACTCGTCATCGCCGACAGCGACAATGATCGGATCGTGGCAGGAGTGGTGGCCGACTGAGGGACTGCGCGGCGATCACTGTCGCACGAGCACACGCGATCCCGGGCCGAGGATGTCGAGCAGTTCCGCGAGGTCGCGCTCGGAAACCACGACGCTCGAAGGTGCGACCGTGTCGGCCAACGCCGCGGGATCGTCGGCCGCCTCGATCACGATGCCGTCGTCGAGGATGATCCCTCTCGCTCGGGTCGTGCCGGCCGGATCGGCTCCCGCGCCGCGCACCACCTCGCGCACCGCGAGTGACGAGCCGACTCGATCGAGCAGTTGACGACCGACGACGACAGTGAAGCGGCCCGCGTAGTTTCCGCTGACGTGCAGCGTGAGCCGACGACGCGACACGCTCACGGTGGCATCGAACGGGCCCCGCACCAGTTTCAGATGCTCGCCCGGATAGAGGGTCTGCAGGTCGTCGATCCCGTTGATCTTGGCGAGCAGCTGCCATGGCACGGCCAGCGCGGTGGCGATCGCGGGGAGCGTCTCACCCGGCGAGACGACATGCCCTGGCAGAAGCAGGTCGCGCTGGGAGTAGATGACCGTCCCGGCGAGCTGTCCGAGAAGGTCCTCGAGGCGTTGGCTCTCCTCGAGTCCGAGCGCCGGATCGTCGTGCCAGATCGACAGCGACGCGAGGGCCTCCGCGTAGCGACCCGCGGCGAGTTTTTCATGCGCATCGGCCCACGCCGACGTGAAGGCGGCGGACGGCGCGAGCGGCAGCGTGGGATCGGAGGTCACGACCGCCGCCGGGGCCGACTCCGCCGAGCCCGCCAGGAGTCCGGGTGGCGTCGTGCCATTGGGGAGCGCCGCGAAGCGATCCGGACGCAGCGTCTCCTCGGAAGGTCGGGCAGGGGAGGGCTCCGACACGGGAGGGGGCGCCGACTGCGCCGGCAGGAACGTCGCGGTGGTGTCGGCCGACACAGGTGCGGGCACGGGGATCGGCGACCTCGCTCCCGGTGCGGACGGTGTCACGGAGGCCGGAAGTGCCGCCGCCTGGGTGTTCGCGGCCCCGGGCGGCGCGGAGGGGAACGTGGCTGGTGGGTCGGCGACCGTTGGGGATGATGACGCGGGAAGCGACGTGAACTCGACCTGGGGCGGCGCGAACGACGGCGCGTCCTCCGACGGGACCCCGGATCGCTGGGGCCCCTTCTGCACGATGGAGTAGGCGCCGTAGAGGATCGTGCCGAAGAGTGCCAGCACGAGCAGCGGCTTGAGCACCTCGAGGGAATCGGAGTCGCCGGTCGCCTGGCTCTTTCGCTGGGAGCGGCTCGCCATGTGTCACCTTCCTCGACGTTCGTGGCAGCCCCGACCGCACACCGTGTCGCGTGCGGGGGACGGGACGGGGAGGGGGATGGTAGGGGCGGCCGATGGACCGTGCCAGACCGCTTCCCGGCCTGATTTGCGGGGGCGCCAGCGGTGCTGGCCCCGGCGCGCACGGTCCGCGGCGGCGGTCACACCGCTTCCGGGATCGTCAATCGGGATGGACGAGGCGTATATTCCCGGGGTCGCGGCGTCGGTCCGGCCCCACCCCGCGGGTGATGCCGACGGCCTCGAGCGCGGTCGCATGGACGGGACCGTGCCGCATGCCCGATCGTGCCTGCACCGAGGTGAGCGATGCGTTCCCGTGACATCGATCCCAGCCGCGTCCGCGACGTCGTCGCGGTGGTGCTCGCCGGGGGCAAGGGAGCGAGGCTCGATCCGCTCACCAGGCACCGCGCGAAGCCGGCCGTGCCCTTCGGCGGAACCTACCGGATCGTCGACTTCGCCCTCTCGAATTGTCTCAACAGTGGTTTGCGAAGGCTGCTGGTGCTCACGCAGTACAAGGCGAGCAGTCTCGATCGCCACCTGAACCTCGGCTGGCACCGCTTCTTCTGCCGGGAACTGGGCGAGTTTCTCGACGTGCTGCCGCCGCAGCAGCGGGTCGACGAGCACTGGTATCTCGGCACCGCCGACGCGGTCTACCAAAACATCTACTCGATCGAGATGGCCGATCCCCGGCTGGTCGTCGTGCTCGCGGGTGACCACATCTACAAGATGAACTACCAGTCCCTCATCGAGGCGCATGAGGAGGGCGGCGCCGACGTGACGGTCGCCGCGCTCCCGGTGCCGCGGAGCACCGCCGGCGAATTCGGGACGATGGAGGTCGACGCGTCGGGACGCGTGCGGGCCTTTCGGGAGAAGGTCGCCGATCCGCCGGCGATGCCCGGCCAGCCGGGCATGGCGCTCGCGTCGATGGGGATCTACTGCTTCTCCGCCGACTTCCTGCTCGAAGCGCTGCGCCGCGACGCGGCGGACGGGGGCAGTCGGCACGACTTCGGCCACGACATCCTCCCCAAGGTGATCGACCGGCATGCGGTCCAGTCCTTCTCCTTCCGTGACGAGAATCGCAAGCGTGACGCCTACTGGCGTGACGTCGGCACCATCGACGCCTACTTCGAGGCCAACATGGATCTCGTCGAGGTCGATCCGCAGCTGAATCTCTATGACGAGCAGTGGCCCATCCGCACCCACCATCCCGCCTATCCACCGCCGAAGTTCGTCTTCGCGGGAGAGGGACCCGACGCCCGACGGGGCGAGGCGACCGACAGCCTCGTCTGCCCCGGGGCGATCCTGTCGGGGGGCCGCGTGCACCGTTCGATCATCGGACCGGGCGTCCGCATCAACAGCTTTGCACGGGTCGAGGAGTCGATCGTCTGTGAGGGCGTCGACATCGGTCGTCACGCGCTGGTGCGCCGCGCGATCATCGACAAGGGCGTGCAGGTGCCGCCACACGCGACCGTCGGCGTCGATCACGAGCAGGATGCCGCCCGCGGCCTGACGGTCTCGGCGGAGGGCGTGACCGTGGTCCCCAAGGGATTCCTCTTCCCCGTCGCGTCCCGCGGCCGGGAGCCCGTTCCGCAGACGGCGTCCTGACGACGCCTCCACCGATGCCTCCCCGCAACCTCCTCACGATCGCCCTCGCGGCAGCCCTCTGCATCGCGAGTTCGACGTTCGCCTCCCGGACGCTCCCCGGGCGACGCTTCAACGAGGTCGTGTCCCTGATCCAGGGGTCGCATCTCGATCCGGCACCGACGACGAGCCTCGTGGATGCGGCGATCGAGGCGGCCGTCGGACGCCTTGACGAGCACTCCGAATACCTCCGGGGCTTCCGCCGCGAGGCGGTCGAGACGGCACTCGACCAGGAGTTCGTCGGCGTGGGCCTCGAACTCGAGTGGGACGAGGCGACCCGCCTGCCGGTGGTGGTGGCCGCCATGCCCCGTGGCCCAGCCTGGCAGGCGGGCGTCACGAGCGGCACCCGGATCATCGCGATCGACGGCGTGCCGACCCATGGCGTCCCGCTCGCCGAGGTGGTCGTCCGGCTGCGGGGACCGCGCGGCACGTCCGCGATGCTCGAGGTGCGGGACCCGGTGATGCCGCACTCGCTCGATCCGCTCGTCGCACCGCCGACCGGACCGACGCGGGTCGTCCCGATCGTGCGCGATCTGGTGCGGATGGAGAGCGTGCTCGGAGATCGGCGGACGGCGGATGGCTCATGGCTGTGGCGGCTCTCCGACGCGCCCGACGTCGCGCTCGTGAGGATCATCGGGTTTGGGGAGCACACCGCGGCCGAGTTTCGCACGGCTCTCGCGTCGCTCGCGGGGGACGACGAGACGACGCATCCGCCGCTCCGTGGGCTCGTGCTCGACCTTCGCGACAATCCCGGCGGGCTGCTCACGGCCGCCGTCGAGGTCTGCGATCACCTGCTCGAGGAGGGCGTCATCGTGACCACCCGCAGCCGTGATGGCGGCTCCGCCCCTCAGGCACGGCATGCGACGGCGGGCGGATGGCGTGCGGACGTGCCGATCGTCGTGCTGGTCGACGGGCTCACCAGCAGCGCCGCCGAGATCGTGGCGGCATGCCTGCAGGACCATCGTCGCGCCGTCGTCGCCGGCAGCCGCACCTACGGGAAGGGGACGGTGCAATCGATCCTGCCGCTCGCGGGAGGCGAGGGCCTCCTCAAGCTGACCACCGCGGAGTACCTGAGGCCGAGCGGTGGACGGCTCCATCGCGGGACCCACGACGGTGACGACGCACCCTGGGGGGTGACGCCCGATGCCGGGCTCGAGTGCGCTCCCACGCGCGCGGCGCTCGACCGGCTGCGGGCGTGGCGACGCCGAAGCGACACCGCCATCTCGGCGGACGTGACCCCGGGCCCGTGCGCGATCGATGATGTGCTCGCGCGGGCCGTGGCTCGGCTGCAGCATCCCGGCCACGACGACTGAGCACGTCGTCACGCGGGCCGCAGGATCTCGGACGCGAGGAAGAAGCTTCCCGCCACGCAGACCATCCCGCCTCGCCCGGCGACCCCGCGGGCAGCCTCGAGCGCCTCGACGGGTGTGCCTGCCACTCGCGGTGGCGGCAGGCCCGCCGCGCGGCATGCGGACACCAGGCGTGCCACCGGAGCCGCCCGTGTGTTCGTCGTGTAGCGGGTGAGGATGACGTGGTCGAAGCAGCCGGTGGCCGCGGCGAGCATCTCCTCGATCTGCTTGTCCATGCTCGCCGCGAAGACGAGCACCCGGGGACGGCGTGTCGCGAGCGCCGGAGCGAGCGTCTCGAGCAACGACCGCATCGAAGCCACGTTGTGGGCCGCGTCGACCACGACGAGTGGTGCATCCTCGATACGTTCGATCCTCGCCGGAAGGCGGACGCGCGCGAGGCCCCGCGCGATCGCCTGCCGCGGCACGGCGAACCCCGCCGCATCGACCTGGCGCGCGGCCATCACCACGAGGGCGGCATTGTCCGCCTGGTGACGGCCCGCCATGGCGAGCCGGAAGTGTTCCGAAACCCCGTCGCGCACGCTCGTCACCTCCACGGCACCCCCCTCGAGCGGATCGTCGGAGGCGGCGTGCGTGACGCGAAAATCCCGCCCCACCTGCAGCAGCGCGGCACGCCTGCGCCGCGCGGTGTCGGCGATCACGCGTCGGGCCGCCGGATGGGCCGCTCCGCTGATCACCGGCCGGCCGCGCTTGATGATGCCCGCCTTCTCGCCGGCGATCCGTCCCACGGTCCGCCCCAGCAGCTCCATGTGGTCGAGGCTGACGCTCGTGATCACGGACACGACGGGACGTGACACGTTCGTCGCATCGAGCCGACCGCCGAGCCCGGTCTCGAGGACGGCGAGATCGACCCGCGACCGTGCGAAGTGCAGGAAGGCGGCGGCCGTCACCACCTCGAACCACGTCGGTCCCCGGCCACCACGGCGCGCCGCGGCCCGGTCGAGCGCCTCGACCGCCGGGATCAGGATGTCGAAGACGGCGACCAATGCCGCCGCGCTGATGGGACGGCCATCGATGCTGATGCGCTCCTCGAGCGCGTGCACATGGGGGGACATGTACCGGCCGGTGCGGTGGCCCGCTGCCGAGAGGACGGCGGACAGCATCGCGACCGTCGATCCCTTGCCTTTGGTCCCCGCGACATGCACGACGGGAAACGCGTCGTGCGGAGCGTCGAGGCGCGCCAGCAGCCTCCGCATCCGGCCGAGACCGAAATCGGCTCCGGGCTTCTTCGGCGGCGTCCGCTCGAAGTCGACGCGGCCTCCGAGCCAGTCGAGCACGGCGGCCCGCCCCTGCGGGACCGCGTTGCCCCGGGGTCGCACGACCCCTCCGTCGCGCCGTCGACGCATGCTGCCCACTCTCCCGGCACTCCCGCGACGTGCCGGAGAACCACGGCGATTCTACCCACGAGGCCGGTTGCCGAGAGGCAGCGGCCTTGACGCCACAGTCCTCGTTCACGGAGCCTCCGCGCCGGTCCCGGTCGCCATCCTCACAGCCGCCCCGATGCTCCGTTCCCACAGCCGCTGGTTCACCGCGCTCCTCGTCTGCTGCGCCCCGCTGGCCGCAGCGGAGGAGCCGCTCGTGGAACCACCGCCGATGTACATCGCCGAGCCCTTCGAGAGCGGCTTCGCGGGGATGCCGCTGCCCGTGTCGATCGGGCAGGCGCCGACGTGGCCGCGCTGGTTCGCGGGCGCGGGAGGGCTCGTGATGACGCGTACGCTGCCGGGCGGCGTGCCCACCATGCGGCCGGTGGGAGGCGTGCAGCTCACCACCGCGGACGCCTCGGCGACGTGGCCTGGCGGCTTCGACGCACACGTCGGACGATGGCTCGGGGCCCGGCAGCAGCACGCGGTCGAGCTCGTGTACTGGGGCGTCTACGGGATCGGTTCGTCCGCGTCGTTCGTCGATCCCGCCGACACGATCGACGTGATCCCCCAGGCGCCCGGCGCGATGATCGGGGGCACGCCGGCGGCCGAGTTCCTGGCCGACGCTCGAGGCCAGCAGATCGCGCGCTCGGACCTCGTCAACAACGTCGAGGTGAATTGGGTCTACGCCCTCGGCGATCGCCCCGAGTTCCTGCCGCGGCAGGGGCCGTTCTCGCTCATGTGGCTCGCCGGATTCCGGTTCTTCCAGGTGAACGACGTGCTCACGCTCACCTCGTTGCCCGGCGATGCCGCGCTCGGGCCCGCGGACCTGTCGGTCGCGACCAACAACAATCTCTACGGGGGTCAGGTGGGGGCGAAGTTCGACTGGCGATTCCTGCCGAGCGTGCGGCTCAACGTGGTGCCCAAGTTTCTCCTCGCGGGCAACGCGATCACCGATACGACGACGCTCACCGACGCGACCGGCACGACCGCCACGTTCGCGAGCGGCGCACCGCTCCGAGTCCACTCCCAGCTCGGCGTCTTCTCCTGGCTCGGCTCCGTCGACACGGGACTCGCGTGGGACGTGACCGATCACTGGAGCCTCTCGCTGGGGTATCGGGTCGTCGGTGTCGGCAACATCGCACAGGCGGACGGCCAGTGGCCCATCGTGCTCGCGAGCCCGGCCTCGCTCGACGGCATCGCGGCCGGATCGAGCACGATCGTGCACGGCGGCTTTGCGGGCTTCGAGGCGCGGTACTGATGGGAGCGCTGCCGGGCCATCCATGGCCCCGGCAGCTTGGCCCTCCGGGCCACAGCCAAGGTGTGGCCCGGAGGGCCGGCCGCCTTCCGGGCGGCCGTGGCGCTTCGCGGGAGGCTGCGGCGCGGCCTGCGGCCGCTGCAGCCAGCGTGGCGTGTCGCAGGCGGGGAGGCTGCGGCGCGGCCTGCGGCCGCTGCAGCCAGCGTGGCGTGTCGCAGGCGGGGAGGCTGCGGCGCGGCCTGCGGCCGCTGCAGCCGACGGGGGTGAGCGGCAGTCGAGCGAGGCGGTCTGCGGCCTGCAGCCGATCATCGGCGATCAGCCGCCGCAGTAGTCGATCACGCGGGCGATTTCGCTCTTGAGATCGCGGCGTGAGACGATGCGATCCACGAAGCCGTGCTCGAGGAGGAACTCGCTCGTCTGGAATCCCTTCGGGAGTTCCACGCGGATCGTCGCCTTGATGGTGCGCGGGCCGGCGAAGCCGATGAGGGCCCGCGGCTCGGCGAAGACGAGGTCGCCGAGTGAGGCGAAACTGGCGGCGACGCCTCCCATGGTCGGATTGGTCAGCACGGAGATGAAAAGCCCGCCCGCCTTCGAGTAGCGGGCCAGCGCCGCCGAGACCTTCGCCATCTGCATCAGCGACAGGATGCCCTCGTGCATGCGTGCCCCGCCGCCCGAGGCGCTGATGATGATCAGCGGCAGCCGGCTCTCGGTCGCGCGCTCGACGAGCCGCGTGAGCCGCTCTCCCACCACGCTGCCCATGCTCCCCATGATGAACGAGGAGTCGGTCACGCCGCAGGCCACGCGCCGGGCTCGAATCATGCCGGTTCCCGTGAGGGCGGCATCCGCCAGGCCCGTTCTCTTCTGTTCGGCGACGATCCGTTCGGCGTACGGCTTCTTGTCGCGAAAGCCCAACGGGTCGGTCGGCCGCAGGTTCGCATCCCATTCCTCGAAGGTGCCCGTGTCGAGCAGCTGGCCGATTCGCTGCGCCGCCGACACGTACCAGTGGTACCCGCACTGGGGACAGACGTTGAGGATCTCCTCCGCCTCCTTGCGGTAGATCGTCGCCCCGCAGCCGTCGCACTTGAGCCACAGGCCCTCCGGCACGCCGCGTTTCGCCCGCGGCGCGCGGGCCGCGGCCGCGCCCGAGGCAGCACGGTCGGTCCCGCCCGCGCGTCGCGATCCGTCTCCCGTGCGGCCAGAACCGTCCTGGACGACGACGTCCGCCTCGGCTGTGCCCGATTTGCTGCGGCGTTCCATGGGTCGAGAACGGGAAGGTATGAGTCGTGTGAAACGGAGCGGAAGGCACCTGCCGACCACGATCCGACCGGCGCGTGATGGCCGCTCCGAAGCCCGGAGTGTAGCCCCGTAGGCTACCGCAAGACTGCGCCGATCCGACCGTCACCCCACCGGGACCGAGCGTCGGCTCGACCGCCATTGGCCGGCGACCGGGAGTCGCACGACCTGCGGCTCGGGGCCGTCGGCGGTCCAGACGTCGTCGAGCGGCCGCCCGGCCGCGACCCAGAGCACGATCCGGTCGAGCGGCCGTGGCACGACCAGGGCCACGGTCCCCCGCGGGCGCCGCCGCAGCAGCCTGCCGATGATGTCATCGACCCGCGCGCACGCCTCCTCGAGCGACTCCCCCTCGGGTGCCACCACGGACCACGGATGCTCGAGCCACTGGCGATGGAGCCGGGGCTGCTTCCTGCGGATGTCCTCGACGAGCATCCCCTGCCAGAGCCCCTGATCGAGATTCGTGAGGCCGGCCACGGTGCGCGGCCTGAGGCCGCACGCGTCGCCGATGAGGCGGGCCGTCTCGCCGCTCGGTCCGTCGTCGGCGGCATGCAGGCTCGTGGGGGGCGAGGCGGCCAGTTGCAGGCCGAGGCGCCGGGCCTCCGCGACGCCGGCTGCGGCGAGGGGCATGTCCAGCGTGCCGCGCAGGCGACCGTCGAGGTCGTAGGCGGTGACGCCGGCTCGAAGGACGAGCAGGTGATCGGCCATCAGGGCGAGGGTGCTCCGAAGGAAACGGGATGACCGCCGACGCCGGCAGTCAGAGAACGCTGCGCGCGATCGCCTCCAGCTCCGCGATCGATCGCGCATAGTCGCCGGAACGCACGACGGCACTGCCGGCCACGATCAGTTCCGCGCCGGCCGCCGCCACCGGGCCGATCGTCTCCGTGGAGATGCCGCCGTCGACCGCCAGCCGGAACGTGCCGCCGCGAGCCTCACGCAGGGCGGCGAGCGCCGCGAGCTTCTCGAGTGCGACCGGATTGAATCGCTGTCCTCCGAACCCCGGTTCCACGCTCATGACGAGCACGCCATGGCAGTCATCGAGCCAGGGCTCCACGGCCTCGACGGGCGTGCCGGGGCTCAACGCGAGATGCGCCCTGGCTCCCCCACCGGCGATCTCCCGGAGCGTTCGTCCCGGATCCGTCAGCGCCTCCACATGCACGGAAATCACGTCCACGCCGACTGCGGCGTATCCGGCCACCATCCGCTCAGGCTCCTCGACCATCAGATGCACCTCGATCGGCACGCGCGCCGCCCGCCGCACGGCCTCGACGACGACGTCGCCGTAGGTCAGCTGCGGCACGAATCGCCCGTCCATGACATCGAGGTGGAGCGCGACGGCGCCCGCCTGCTCGAGCCGCTCGACCTCATGGGCGAGATGCCCGAAGTCACACAGGAGCAACGCCGGCAGGACCACCGGGCCCTCGCCGTCAAGCACCGCCGACACGCGATCGAAGGCTCTTCCAGCCGCAGAATTCACGAGATACGCACTGGCGGAATCGCAGGGCAGCCATGCCCCGCACGTCTACCGAGAGGCTACCACACGGCCGTCCTCCCCATCGACCCGCCTGCCCGCGGCAGCGCGCAACACCAACCGAGGCATGGATTTATGGCCCTCTTCGTGCGGTGATCGGCGCCGCCGGCCGCCCCGGCCGACCCCGGCCCGTATGCTGCTTCTCGCGCCCGTCACCGAGCAGGCCCACGACCCATGTCCCCGCCCGGACCGTTCGCTGGATTCCGCAGCCGTCTTTCCAGCGACGATCTCCAACGGATCGAGGCCCGCACGCAGCAGATCGGCCGCGAACTCCTGGCGCATGCCCTCCGGGCACGTCCATCCCCCGTCTCGCCTGACTGGTGGACGACGCAGGCGGGCGAATGGGCCACGCACGACGACGACCTCAAGGTGCGGCTCTTCAGGCTCGTCGATTGCATGCCGATGCTCGACGATCCCCGCGCGCTCGACCGGCACGTGCGGGAGTATCTCGACGATGACACGCTGAACCGGATGCCCGCCGTGTTGAGGATGGCACTGCAGGCCGCGCGAAGCGGCCTGCTCGCCCCGCTGGCGGCCCGCGCCGTGCGGGCCGCCATGCTCGCCCAGGCACGCACGTTCATCGCGGGCACGACGCCCGAGGAGGCTGCCGCCGCCGCGCTCGCGGAGCGGAAACTCCGCCGCGGCTTCACGCTCGACCTGCTCGGTGAGGCGGTGACGGGCGACGTGGAGGCCGATGCCTACGCGGACGCCTACCTGCGACTGCTGACCGAGTTGCCGGCGACCGCCTCGCACTGGCCGCCCGAGCCGCTCGTCGACGAAGGGCCGGCCGGCCCGCTGCCACGCGTCAACGTCTCGCTCAAGCTGTCGGCGCTCGATCCCCGGTTCGACGCGATCGATCCGCACGGCACGACCGAACGCGTCCTCGCGAGGCTCCGACCGCTCTGGCGTGCCGCCCGCGACCATGGCGCCCAGGTGCACGTCGACATGGAGAGCCACGCGACGAAGGACCTGGCCCTGTCGATCTTTCGCACGATCGCCATGGAGCCGGAGTTTCGGGAGTGGCCCCACTGCGGCGTCGTGGTGCAGTGCTACCTCCGCGACGCGCCCCGCGACCTCGCCGAGCTCGCCGAGTGGGCCGGACGACGGGGCGCGCCGATCTGGGTGCGCCTCGTCAAGGGGGCGTACTGGGATCACGAGACGATCCTCGCACGGTCGGCCGGGTGGCCGGTGCCGGTCTGGGAGCAGAAGTGGCTCACGGACGCCTGCTACGAGGCGGCCACGACGTTCGTCATGGAGCACGCGACGCGACTGCGGCCGGCCCTGGGCAGCCACAACCTGCGCTCGATCGCCCACGGCATGGCCGTGGCCGAGCACCTCGGCCTCGCGCGCCGGGACATCGAGGTGCAGATGCTCTACGGCATGGCGGAACCGGAGAAGCAGGCGATCACGGCCGCGGGCTGGAGGCTGCGGGTCTACATGCCGTACGGCGAACTCGTGCCCGGCATGGCGTACCTCGTGCGCAGGCTGCTCGAGAACTCGTCCAACGAGTCGTTCCTGCGGGCCGGATTCGTGCAGGGCGCGTCGCCGGAGGTGCTCCTCGCGCCGCCGGTCGGATCGGCCGGCGGGGCGGTCCATCCGCCTGCCACGCCGCACCCGGACGACTTTCGCAACGAGCCACTCGCCGACTTTTCGCTCGCGACGGTTCGACAGGCCATGGCGGACGCGGTCGCCCGTGCTGCGGCGGCGTGCGGCGACGCCGCTCCACTCGTCCCCGCGGTGATCGACGGAGCACGGAGCATGCCCGATGCCCGCTTCCCGCGGTTCGATCCATCGGACCGCGGGCGGCTCGTCGCACGCGTCGGTGCCGCGACGCCCGCGGACGCGGCGCGTGCCATCGCCTGCGCGGGCGAGGCGCTCCCCGCCTGGCGGGCCGCGGGAAGCGAGGCCCGCGCGGCCGTGCTCCGGCGCGCCGCGGACATCATGCGGCGGCGGCGCTTCGACCTGGCGGCGCTCGTGGTGCTCGAGGTGGGCAAGCCCTGGCGCGAGGCGGACGCGGACGTCGCGGAGGCGATCGACTTCTGCGAGTACTACGCGCTCGAGGCACGGCGGATCGCCCGGCCGCGTCGCGTGGACGTACCCGGCGAGGAGAACGTGACCGAGCCGCGCCCACGCGGCATCGCGGTGGTGATCGCCCCGTGGAACTTCCCGCTCGCGATCCTCTGCGGCATGACGACGGCGGCCCTCGTCACGGGCAACACGGTGGTCATGAAGCCTGCGGAGCAGTCGTCGCTCGTCGGGCTGCGGCTGCACGAGATCCTGCTCGAGGCCGGCGTGCCCGCGGGCGCGGTGGCCTTCCTGCCGGGTCGGGGCGAGGAACTCGGCCCGACCCTGGTCACCCACCCCGACACCGCGCTGGTCGCCTTCACCGGCTCGCGTGCCGTCGGCCTCTCGATCCAGGCCCTCGCCGCGTCGTCGTCGGGAGACGAGGGGCACACCGTCAAGCGCGTGATCGCCGAGATGGGGGGCAAGAACGCGATCATCGTGGATGACGACGCGGACCTCGACGAGGCGGTGAAGGGCGTCGTGCACTCCGCCTTCGCCTTCGCCGGCCAGAAGTGCTCGGCGTGCTCGCGCGTGATCGTGCTCGACGACATCCATGATCTGTTTCTCGACCGGCTCGCCGGGGCCGTCCGCAGCCTCGCGGTCGGGCCGGCCACCGCGCCGGGCACGCAGGTCGGTCCGGTCGTCGACGAGGAGGCCCGCGATCGCATCCGTCGGTTCATCGCTCTCGGCCGCACCACGGCACGGCTCGTGGCCACGGTCGACGTCGACCACCTCGACGACCGCGGCTGGTTCGTCGGACCGCACCTCTTCGCCGACGTCGACCCCGGCGGCCCCCTCGGACAGGAGGAGATCTTCGGGCCGGTGCTCGCCGTGATCCGCGCGAGCGGCTTCGACCACGCGATCGCGCTGGCCAACGGCACGCCCTATGCGCTGACCGCGGGTGTCTTCTCGCGGAGTCCGTCGCGGCTCGCGCGGGCGCGCGAGGCGCTCGAGGCGGGCAACGTCTATCTCAATCGAGGCATCACCGGCGCGCTGGTGCACCGCCAGCCGTTCGGCGGTTACAGGCTCTCCGGAATCGGAGGGAAGGCCGGCGGTCCAGACACCCTCGCTGCATTCACGGTCCCACGAACGGTCACGGAGAACACGCTGCGTCGCGGGTTCGCGCCGCCCCCGGCCCCGGATTCTTGAGGCGGCTCCCCCGTGGCGGGCCTCGTCGAGGGGCACCCCTCGACGAGGCCGCGTTTTGGCGGTTCACTCCGTCACGACTCCTCACGAAACGCTCACGCCCGACCGGTACACCTTCCGCGGCGGTCGCCTCCGCCCCTGCGATGCCCGACTCCCCTTCCACATCCACGCCGGCACGCACGCTGACCGGGCGATCGCGTCGCCGCACCACGCGCCCCTGGGTGCGCGCAACCGACGCGATCGCCCGCGGCCTCATCACCGTCGGAGGCATCGGCACGATCGTGGCCGTGCTGCTGGTGGGGGCGTTTTTGCTCGCCGTGGCGCTGCCGCTCTTCCGATCGGCCTCGTCGCGGATGGAGCGGGTCGGACCACTGCCGACAGCCGAGGCCGTCCGCCTCGCCTGCCTGGGAAGCGACGACTCCGGACTCCTCACCTGGTTCGCCACGCGGGGCGACACGGGTGGCATCGCGGGCGACCTGCAGGTCGTGCGCATCGCCGATGGCGCCGTGCTCCACGCACGTCCCGCCGCGGCACTCGGGCTCGAGGGCGCGACGACGATCCGGGTGACCGGGGCGGCCGGCACAGGGGCGGTCGGCTACGGCGATGGCACGTTTCGCATCGGCAGGATCGGTCTCGACTCGCGGTTCATCCCTCCTGACGCGGTGCCGGAGGCCGCCGCCGGCCTGGCCCCGGGCAGTGCCGTCACCGCCGACGGTGAAACGATCATCCGTGGCATGACGGGCCATCATGCAGCCGTCTCGCTCGTCTGCGAACTGGGCACACCGTCGAGGCTCGACGCCGACCCGATCGTCGACATCGACGTGGCGTCCCGCCCGGATGGCACGATCGTGGCGGCGCTCGACGCCACCGGCCGGGTGCGCGTCGAGTCGGTCACCGCGCGACGCAACCTCCTGACCGACGAGGTGGTGACCACGTCGGTGGGAAGCTCGCTCGCCCCCCACGACGGAAAACGACCGTCGTTCGTGCGCGTCTCCGAACGGGGCGATCAGCTGTTCGTGGTCGCCGACGACGGCTCGGCACGACGGTTCGTCATCCGCAATGTCGAGTCGCCCGAGCCGATGGAGGGCTTTCGTGTCGGGGGCGACGCCGAGACGGCCGCCCGGGTCACCGCGGTCGAACGCCTCTTCGGAGGCGCGTCGCTGGCGGTCGGCGACGAGGCGGGCGTCGTGCACGTGCTCTTCGCATCGCGGGGCGGCACCGCGCTCGCCGCCGATGGCCTCGCCATGCGGGAGGCGAGGACGTTCGCGGGCCGCCGCGGCTCGGCGGAGGCCGGCATCCGGGTGATCGCCGCGTCGCCGCGGTCCCGGCTCTTCGCGGTGGCCGATGCCGAGGGGGGCATCCGGCTCCTCCATTCGACCACCGGTGAGGAAGTGCTCCAGCCCGAGCGGGCGCACGACGTGGCGGCCGAGCGGCTCTGCATCGCGCCACGCGAGAACCTCCTCCTCGCCGCCGGCGCGGGCACCCTCGCGGCCTGGCGAATCGACGCCGGCTATCCCGAAATCTCCGGGCGGACGCTCCTGGGACGCGTCTGGTACGAGAACTACACCGGCCCGGTCCATGCGTGGGAGACCACCGGGCACGAGTCGTTCGAGTCGAAGTTCGGGCTCGTGCCGCTCGTCTTCGGCACCATCAAGGCCACGCTCTACACGATGCTCTTCGCGACTCCGGTCGCGATCCTCGCGGCGATCTACGCCAGCCAGTTCATGCATCCCCGCTGGCGCGCACGAATCAAGCCGACGATCGAACTCATGGCCGGGCTGCCGAGCGTCGTGCTCGGGTTCATCGCGGGCATGGTCTTCGCGCCGCTCGTCGAACGGGGTGTGGTGCCGGTCGTGACGGGACTGTTCGTCGTCCCCGCGGTGCTGCTCGCCGGCGCGCACCTCTGGCAGCTGCTCCCGGCAGGCTGGCGGCCGCGTCTGGCTCCGTGGCGGCTGCCGGTGATCGGCCTCGTCGCCCTGCCGCTGGGCTGCCTCGCCGCGACGGCCGTCGCGCCGCACGTCGAACGACTGCTCTTCGACGGCGACTTCCGCGCGTGGCTCGACGGCCGGGGCGGGAGTGGCTTCGGCGGCTGGGTGGTCGCGCTCCTGCCCCTGTCGGCCGTCGCCGCCGCCGCGGTGGTCGGCAGGCTGGTGAACCCATGGCTGCGACGGATCACACCCGTCGCGGTCACCGGCGGCGGCGGCTGGACGACACGGACGGCGGCGCTGGCGTCGCTCGTCGTCTTCCTGGGCGGCGTGGCCGTGACGATCGGCCTGGCGGCCGCCGGGGGTGTGTTTCTCGATGCGCTGCGGCTCGACGCCCGCGGTGGGCTCTTCGGCACCTACGTCCAGCGCAACGCGCTGATCGTCGGACTCGGCATGAGTTTCGCCGTCATTCCGCTCATCTTCACGATCGCCGACGACGCGCTCACGAGCGTGCCCGACCATCTCCGCAGCGCGTCGCTCGGCGCGGGCGCAACCCCCTGGCAGACGGCGATCCGCGTGATCGTGCCGGCGGCGGCCAGCGGCATCTTCTCCGCCGTCATGATCGGGCTCGGACGCGCGGTCGGCGAGACGATGATCGTGCTCATGGCGGCGGGCAACACGCCGATCATCGACTGGAACGTCTTCACCGGTTTCCAAACCCTGTCGGCCGCCATCGCCACGGAACTGCCGGAGGCGGCCCGGGGCAGCGCGCACTACAGGGTGCTCTTCCTCGCCGCCCTCGCCCTCTTCGGCATGACGTTCGTCGTGAACACCCTCGCCGAAATCGTCCGCCAGCGATTCCGCCGGAGGGCCCATGAGCTCTGACCCGGGCCGTGGTACCGTGAGCCGCCCGACGAAGGGCGGGCTGCCGTTCAGCCCGGCGGCGGAGCGTCCGGCACGACGCGTGCGGTCCGCGCATGCCGCGCTCGCCGCCCATGGCGAGCCATGGGTGTGGCTCACCGGCGGCTCGCTGGCGCTGGCCATCGTGATGATCGTGGGCCTGCTCGCCTTCATCACCGTGCGCGGCGCGGCCACGTTCTGGCCCGCGCCGCTCGAACTCGTCACACTCGCGGATGGCCGACGTGTGCTCGGTGAGGTGACCGACCGCGAGATCGTCCGCGGCGACCTCGCGGAGGGTGCGTCTCCGTCCACGCGCCGGCTCGTGCGCACGGCGAACTTCGAGATCACCGGGCGCCACTTCGAGTGGTTCGACGATCACGCGATCGCGAGCGTGGAGCGACCGGCCTGGGCGACGGCCGTCGAGCGACTCGAGGGGGGGCGCTTCCATGGGTTCCCCGTGAAGCTTCGGCACGGTGACACGATCGTCGCCGAGGGAGCCGCGGAGGTCTGGGCCGCGTACGAACGCGAGCACCCCGCCGCGCGCCGCCGCTTCCGTGAGGCGCTGGCGATCGACAAGCACGATCGCGGCGCGCTCCAGCGCCGCCTGCGACAGGCGCGGCTCACGGTCGTCCAGGCGGGCCTGGACCGTGGGGAGGACAGCCCGGCCGCCATCGCGGCGCGGGAAGCGGAGCGCCGCACGATCGCGGAGGTGGAGCGGGCGACGGTCGCCCTCGACGAGATGACCTCGACGCTGCGTGACGGGAATGCGGGCTGGCTCGTCGACTTCGAGACCGCCGACGGCGCGGAAGCGTCCCTGCCTCTCGACGGAATCGTCCACGCGTGGCAGCCGAACCGTCTGGGCACGTTCGGAAAGCTGGGCGTCTACGGGGCACGCTGGGGTGAGTTCCTCGCCGACGACCCCCGCGAGGCCAACAGTGCGGGTGGCGTCTTCCCCGCGATCTGGGGCACGGTCGCCATGACGCTCATCATGGCGCTCCTCGTCGCGCCCTTCGGCGTGCTGGCCGCCCTCTACCTGCGGGAGTATGCGTCCCGGGGTCCGATCACGTCGGCGGTGCGCATCGCGATCAACAACCTCGCGGGTGTCCCGAGCATCGTCTACGGCGCCTTCGGACTCGGCTTCTTCTGCTACGGACTGGGGAGCGGCATCGACGACATGTTCTTCCGCGCCGGGCTCGTGGCGGACGGCCAGCCGACGTTCGGCACCGGCGGCCTGCTCTGGGCGTCGCTCACGCTCGCCCTGCTCACGCTCCCCGTCGTCATCGTGGCGACGGAGGAGGCGCTCGCCGCGGTGCCGAATTCGATGCGCGAGGGGTCGTACGCGTGCGGTGCCGGCAAATGGCAGACCATCCGTCACATCGTCCTGCCGCGGGCCCTGCCCGGCATCATGACGGGCCTGATTCTCGCGATGGCACGCGGTGCCGGCGAGGTGGCGCCGCTCATGCTCGTCGGCGTGAAGAAGCTCGCCCTCGACCTGCCCATCGACGGGACGTTTCCCTTCGTCCATCCCGAGCGGGAATTCATGCACCTGGCGTACCTGATCTACGACGTGGGTTTCCAGAGCCCCAACGCGCAGGCCGCACAGCCGATGGTCTTCACCATCACCTTCCTGCTGGTCACCATCATCGCGCTGCTCAACATCACCGCCATCTGGCTGCGAGCGCGGCTGCGACGCCGCTACGTGGCGCAGCAGTTCTGATCTGATTGGAGCGCTGCCGGGCCATCCCTGGCCCCGGCAGCTTGGCCCGTCGTGGGCACGCCGAGGGTGCCCACGGCGGGCCGGCCGCCGTCCGGGCGGCCGTGGGCGCTCCGCGGTTGCGTGGGCTGCGGCGCGGCCTGCGGCCGCTGCAGCCGGCAGGTGGTGGGACGCATCCCGCGTGGCTTCGGTGAAGCGTGGGCTGCGGCGCGGCCTGTGGCCGCTGCAGCCGGTGGGCCGTGCGTGTGATCAGCGCGGGCTGATGGAGCGGCGGCTCGCGGCGCGGTCGGTGCCCGGGGTGACGTCGAGATCGAGGTCGTCGTGGTCGCCGCGGTCGAGCCTCTCCCAGGCGATCGCGCCCATCGCGGCATTGTCGGTGCACAGCGACGGGGGAGGGATGAAGACCGCCACGCCACGATCCTCGGCCAGCCTTTCGACGGAGGCCCGCAGAAGGGCGTTGGCCGCGACCCCGCCACCGATCGCGATCCCGCGGCAGCCGGTGCGGTCGAGGGCCAGCGACAGCTTCGCCACGATGCAGTCCACGACCGCCTGCTGAAACGATGCGGCGAGGTCGGCCTGCACCCGCGGCTCCGGCGGTGGAGTGTCGTTCGCCGCACCCGGTGGCCGCACGAGATAGCGCAGCGCGGTCTTCAGTCCGCTGAAGCTGAGATCGAGTCGCGCGCGGTCCGAGACGAGCGGCCGCGGCAGCCGGTGGGCCCGGGCATCGCCCGCCTTCGCACACCGTTCGATCTCCGGCCCTCCGGGATAGCCGAGGCCCAGCAGGGCGGCCGCCTTGTCGAAGGCCTCGCCCGCCGCGTCGTCGATCGTGCCACCGAGCCGCTCGATCTCGAGCGGCGACCGCACGAGGAACAGCGACGTGTGTCCCCCGCTCGCGACCAGGCCGACAAGCGGTGTCGGCACGGGCGTCCCGTGGGCGAGCCGGCATGCATACAGGTGGGCGGCGATGTGGTCGTAGCCCACGAGCGGAACGCCGAGGGTCGCGGCGATCCCCTTCGCGGCCGAAAGTCCGACGAGAAGCGAGCCGACGAGGCCGGGCGTCACGGCCACCGCGACGGCCTCCACCCCCTCGATCCCGATGCCGGCCCGGCGCACCGCCTCGTCGATCACGGGGATGATCCGTTCGACGTGCGCCCGCGAGGCGATTTCCGGCACGACGCCGCGCCAACGGGCGTGCAGCGAATCCTGGCTGGCCACGACGCTCGAGCGGACCTCGCGGCCATGCGTGATCACCGCGGCCGCCGTCTCGTCACACGTCGTTTCGATCGCGAGCAGAGCCATGCAACGCCGTCTGTGCGGCCTGAAAGCCCGTCGAACCTGCCCTGCTCGCCACACGACGCCGCGCCAGGCACCGAGGTTGTCCCACACCCCGCACGCCACCCGCAACTTCCCACCCGGCTCCGGCGGCCACAGGCCGCGCTACGGACGCTTCACCGAAGCCACGCGGGATGCGCCCCACCACCTCCCAGCTGCAGCGGCCGCAGGCCGCGCTGCAGCCCACGCTTTCCCGAAGCCACGCGGGATGCGCCCCACCACCTGCCGGCTGCAGCGGCCGCAGGCCGCGCCGCAGCCCATCCAACCGCGGAGCGCCCACGGCCGCCCGGAAGGCGGCCGGCCCGTCGTGGGCACCCTCGGCGTGCCCACGACGGGCCAAGCTGCCGGGGCCAGGGATGGCCCGGCAGCGCTCTCATCAGAAGTCGTACCACATCCCGATGCCGGCACGATTCTGGTTGTTGAAGACGAACTCGTACTGCGGGTCCGAACCGTAGA
>Ga0169931_10003110_pt1 | contig 26579 bp, 36 predicted proteins | sample Kivu_15m_20L_FD_129675 | JGI IMG/M metagenome (GOLD analysis project Ga0169931, IMG submission 129675) | Freshwater microbial communities from Lake Kivu, Western Province, Rwanda to study Microbial Dark Matter (Phase II) - Kivu_15m_20L... | ecosystem: Environmental > Aquatic > Freshwater > Lake...
TGAAAATGAGACGTTGGAGAACAAGCGCGCCGTTACCTTCGGGCTGATGTTCAAAAAGACGGGGTGCAACCACCAGTCCATCAGGGGATGGATTCGGGCGAACAAGGAAAGACTGGACGAATATCACCAGAGTATCGGCATCACCGACCCTGCCATCCATAACCGACAGGTGGGCGTCATTAAAAGAGTCAAATGGCAAAGGGCGGACGCTGAAAAGGCAAAGAAGGAAGCGACACCAGAGAAGGCATAAGGAAGAAAACAGACCAGAATCAGAAGGAGCGATCCAATGGCTAAAAGAGATAAAGCAAGTCAAAACGCGGTTAAAGGGAAGAAGCTGAATAATGTCGTCTCTACGGCGCGCTTCACGATTTTTAAAGAGAAGCTGCTGGAAGCGAAGACCCAAAAAGACCCTGACGAAGCGATCTTGAAACTTTGTCAGGATGAAAGCAAAGACCTTCGAAAACAATTTGATAATCTGACATCTGTCAGGCGGTATTATACCTTCTATCGCAATGTCTGCCGTAACGTCTTGGATGAAAAGACACTGGCGATGTGTCTTGAGATTCTGAACCTGACGAAAGGGGAAATTGACGATCTTAACGAACAATACAAGAAAAAGGTCGCAACTGAACACCAGAATCTCAGACCTTTGAAAAACTATGACCAAATGATCGAAAAAGCCGTTGAGCTTTTAGGCGGACTCTCCATTTATGACCGAATTTTGGGGCTGGCGTGTCTTACAGGTCGGCGCGCTGCCGAAATAGGATGTACCGCTAAGTTTCAACCTTTGAGAAAGGATTGGATGCTCTTTGACGGGCAGTTGAAAGGAAAAACAAGATTGCTCCACACGTACGAAATTCCTGTGCTGGCGGACGGAGCTTTGATTCTTGACGCTATAAGAAGCGTACGGGAGCAAAGACCTCTCTGGGTAGATAATACCATCCTTTTCCATGATTGCGGCTCTAGGGAGCTTTCCTTGCGCGTTAAACGGCATTTCTCAGACTTTATTGACAACCCCGCCGTCAAGGACTTGCGTTCCGCCTATGCCGAAATCTGCTATGACAAGTTTGGCACCATCAAAACCGCCAAGTCACGCTTCTTTTCAAATGTGCTGGGGCATGGCGAAAATGATATTACCACAGGACAGTCCTATCTGGATTTTTATATTGCAGAACGGGTGGCTGCGTAAGGGCTAAACGGGGTCTCTCTGAATCCTGTCAGAAGCCATCAATCATCGCTTCTTCACAGGGTGGTAGTCGTGGTAGGAGGATAGTCGGTTGGTGGGAGGCTGGGGTTGGTAGGTCGGTTCATAATGCTATATTCCCCAACAATATAACACTTTCATACCTGTTTCGCAGTTTTTCAATACTTTGGAGGGGAGGAAAATTGGCATTTGTTGGGGAGCAGATGGCGATTTTCCTTACAAAATATTGAGGGTGGATGATCGGTCGCTGGAATGAGAGAGAAGGCGAAGACGATTGTCACAAGCCCCCGCTGCTTCCATCGGACATCCTCGACTTTTCATCGAGGAAGCTGCGTAATGACAAAATTAATTCTTTAAATAAAAGTGATTAATGTTAAATGGACTTCATTAAAAACTGATGATTTTTTATAATAGATTCTGTATAAACTTTAAGGTCTTGTATCTGCAATTCTTCAATACCAGGTATTTTATCTATATTCTTCATTACAGATTCATAGGATTTAATAACAAAGTCTTCAAATCTACCTAGTTCTTTGATTGAAAATAACGAATTTTTTATTTTTTCTTCTTTATCTTTATTTTTTAAAATAGAAATAACTGTCGGGTCAGAATAGTTATATTGGTTGTTACCTGATAACCAATCTTCAAATATCTTGGGATTTTGGTATTCTTTGGTTACAGGAGGATTAAAATCAATCACTTTAAACTGACCGCTTGGAGACAAGCCTGTATTAGCTCCATTATTGATAACATCTGACAATAAAAGAAGTCGTGAAATTATATCTGTTTTAATAAAACCATTTACAATAAGAGAATCTTTTAGTAACTCTTCAGGAGAATACTTCTCTCTTATCTTTTCATAAGTAACAAATTCACCTTGTTTCCTACTTTCATCGTCATAGCCCGCATCTTTTGTCGCTATGTAGAAATTCTTTATGTCGTCATAGAAAAAATGTGTCTCTGCTCCTATGCCAGAAAATTCCAGTATCTTATAAATCAGCAATTCCTTTAAATCTACGGGTTGTGAACTGCTGCTATGTTGTGACTTTAAACCTCCTCGATGCGTCTTGGCATGATAGGTGATTTCTTGTCCGTCTTTTAACTGAACAATTATACGATTGCCTAATTGGTCTCCTCCCATCTTTTCCTTAAAAGATACTGAATCTACACCCAAACTCTTCTGAAAATATTCTAATGCCTTGCTCTGAAATTGCTTCCGTGGAAGATTATCTATTTCTTGCTTTAGTTTAAAAGCTAGATTAAAAATATTTTTATAATCTTCTCTTTCGTCTTTAAGCTGAAAAAATGAATTTTGTACTTCTGTAAGTGCTCTTTTCTTTTGTACAAGATTATCAGATAACAAAGAATTCTTCCATTTCTTTGTGTCTTTATGTTCTTTACCTAGTACGATTTCAATTTGATCAAATAAATCTTCAAAAGAGTTTGACTGATACATCCCGCCCTTACAACGAGCATTAAAGACAAGATTGTAATTTTCTTCATCAAACTTTGAAACCTTAACCCAAGAATGTTGGGTCAGAAAATCGGATAAGTTGTCATAAGAAAGATTATCAGGAAGACCTGACAGGTTTTGTTTTTGAACAGAAATTAAATCATTCTTGAGAGTTCTAATGCTGACTTTGTCATGTTCAAAGATAATCTCTTCTACATCATCTGTTCCGCCAACAAAATTACGAACGATGATCGGTTTGAAATCTTTCTCTTCTTGTAACAAAGAACTAGCGCGACTATGACCCGTTAAAGCCAGAACAGATGTTAAAGTCAAAAGAACTCTACGCATAACAGAAAACTCCTTCTTCTCAAAAACTATCACTTCCAAGACATTTTGTAAAAATGTTAATTAATCCTTCTCTGGGATTTCCTGCTTCCACCATTCATCAGTCTAGAATTCGGGTTTAATGAGCTAAATCTTTCCAATCTTTTGGATCAACATTGAATTCGTATTTGGCTTGTTCAATGGCATCTTGTAAGTTAGGGTGCCAAGTATCGTTTATAACCTTGTTTTCTTGGCTTACATGTAGCAAATACACATCACTATCTGGTTCATCATATTTCATTATCTCTAATTTATATGGCAATTCAGTCCTTAAAGTTCCATTAATATATCCAGTTGTATTACCTGTTATACAATGCGTGTTTTTATTAAGAATTACAGCTTTTAAAATGAAGTAGCCATTTTTTTTAATCATTTATAATCTTTACCCTCCCCCACTCATTTAACTTTCCAGTTTTTAAATCATAAGCTTCAAAATGGGCGTGGTGATCTTTCAAATCCTCTGTTTCGTGTCTGCCATAGCGGATTTGTCTTGATCCATCTTTGGAGACATATCTTCCTTTCGAATGCACAACATAATCTTTCCCTAAATATCTTTCTGCTTCTTTCAAAAAACCAGATTCAGTAATTGTGCCAAGGTCTCTCTCTATTTTTTGAGGATTAAGCTTATTTTTCCCCCTAAGCCTTTCCAATCCCAGCTTTCCACCGCCAAATCCTCCCATCTTGTCTTGGAGGTTGAACATGTCATGAGGTGCCAGAGGATCAATGTCGAAGGGGAGTTTTTTACCCACCTGCATCAATTCAGCATCGTAATCCAGCCATTCTGCGACCTTTCGTCCAAATCCTTCCTCCACATGGTGATCGAGGAAAACCTTTCGTTCGTTCTTTTCTTGGGAGACAAACTCAAATCCCCCTTCCTGAACAGCCTCTATGACCTGAATCAGCCCATGAATCCTTGCTCCGGGGATCTTATATTTTCGTGCTACTTCTTCCATGACCTTGGCGATCACACCCCATTGAGCCACAGGATTGATGGTCTTCCAGTATTGATCTCTCAACGTCCAACGTTCTTCTCTCAGTTCCTTCGCCAGCATGTTTTGAGAGAGATGCTGATGGACGAGGGTATCATCGTTGATCTTTTTAAAGGGAATCTCCTTGTCAAAGAATTTCTGCGCCTTACTCAGAAAGTCTTCAAGGGGCATCCCATCCATTACATCTCCTGTCATTCCCAGAAGAAGGGTAGAGCTTTCCTTGAGAGAAGGGAAATCTATTCCTTTCGCGGGAATCCCATTGAAGGCTGTCCTTGAAACATAAGGGAGAGGGGCAAAAACATACCGCATGTAGCCCTGCTCCTGACCGCTAAAAGTATCTCCTGCCAGCTTATAGAGAAAGTCATTCAGATAAATCTCATTGCTATTTCTCCCATAACTGGGAGGGAAAAATGCCTTATAATTTGCGCGGTCATCAGGAAAAAGAGGATACACGAGACCATTCCACGGACAGAGGGAAGCCAAACGTCCCTCTGTATTGAGGGTGAGGGTGTAGAGAGTTTTCGGGATAGGTGCTTTCGATGCCTGAAGAAGATCGACCCCCTTGTTGAAAAGCAGGGGAGTCAGGGTTTTGGTGATGTTGAAAGTCTTATCCTGCTTAAAAAGAGGTGTTAAAAACACATGATATTCTATGGCGTTTTGCAACTGCCGTTCAATAGCAGACCTTGTTTTGACGCTGGTATAGACATTTGACTTTCCCGCTTGGACAAGAGCTTCCTGCAGGGGTTTGCTTGTAATATAAAACAGGGGTTCAAGATGCATCCGCGCTCCTTGCAAGGTTGACAGGGACGTTTGAACATACGTGTGGATTTGTTCCCACAGGGGCTTGTCCAAGAGGGGATGATGAACATACTCTTTGGGCAGGTAGGCATTAGGGAGCAGCCTGTCCTCGGCAAACAGAGGATACGCTAGACCATTATAGGGGCAAACAACGGAGAGATGCCCCTTGACGTCTTGGGTGAGAAGATATTGGCTTCCTTTGTAAACAGGCTGTCCTGATGCTTTTAAAAGGGTCACACCTTTGTTAAAAAGTTTAGGAACCAACGCCTTACTGATGGCACTATTCTTGTTCAGCTTTTTGATTTGTCCCCAATGAAAACAGTTGCTGCCTGGACCAACCCCCCACGTATCAGGGCTGGCAATATCAATATGAATGTCACATAAGATTTGCAGACGTTTAAGAACATCGCTTTGGCTCAAAGGGCAGGTATAATCACGGGTCTTGGATAATCCATTGAGCATGTTTCTCAGGTCTTGACGCACAATGTAAGCCATAGGTTCAAGGACGATCTTCATGGGAGAGGAACCCCCCTTATTATAATCGATCACAACTTGAAGCAGGGCATCATCGAGAAGGGTATCTTTTACATAATCTTTTGGAAGAAAAGCATTCTTTTTGATGTAATCACTGACAGAAAGAGGATGATGAAGAAAAATACCCTGTTTCTGCAAGGCACCGATGTGAGAGCCTCTGCTGCCATCGTCCGTGCTTGAGATCGTAGAGCTTCCGTATCCGCCTGATCTGTCATTTCCCCCATGATGAGATGTGCCAAAATCATATCCCGTATTGGGACACTCACCATAGTGGTGAGGTGCATAAACGCCAACGACCTGATTCGTCTCTAGAGATGTTGCAACAATAGGAGAACAATGACACTCTCCACCACTTCCCCCGCCACCCCCTGTAGAACCTGTATTGCCACCGCCCTTGAGTCCACCCCTAAACTCCAGCTTATAGCCGTCCTCGCCTAAAGGATTGAGCCATGCGGTATGGTTGAGAATGAACAAGGTCAGCTTCTCTGATTCTAAGTTCCACGGAAGATTAATAATGTTATGTTTTTGAAGGATGACAGGATGCTCCTTCATCCGTTCAGGAGGGACACCAGAGAGGTCTTTATCTTCCTGATGGATATTTGCCTCATCTTTCCTGTAAACGGCGACCTGCTGTTTATCAGCGTCAATCTCGATATGACTTACATCTGCAATCTTGGAAGACGGCAGAATCCTATGGAGACGTTGGGGCGTTTGAGACCCTTGAACATCAAGCTCGATGATGGAATGCGTGGCAAACGTAAGGTTCTGGTTAAGGAAAGCCAATAAAACCAGTCGTGCCACAATTCTTTTAAAAGAGTTTTCTCTGACGGATTTTTGGGGTAGTTTTGGATCAGCCATAATAAATACCTTATATATTTGTTGTGGTCAGCAAACGGCAGGTGACTTTCTCTCCTGCTGTTTGCGCTTTTCAAAGAGACTTTTGATGGTGTCTCTTTGAAAAATGGTGAGGGAGATCGCAATAATCTTTTAGCCGTCCTGTTATTCGTTATGGGCTATGGCACCCCTCGGATACCAACACTAATACGAATACCATGTATGATTTTTCATCACAATCCATTTCTAACCTATACTGTCTTTAACAGAGTTTTCCTTCTCAAAATCAAGTCGTGTCGCTCTTAAATCATCCGCAACTACGAAAAGCTGCAGGGTCATATTCCGAACTGTATTCGACAAAACCCACGCCTGATGAAGAGTATCATCGACATCGTTCTGCATTTGACAGATTTCTCGGATAGATTTTTCTAATGATTTGAGTAATTGCTCATGCTGGGATAAATTGGATTTAGCCATTATTGACACTCCTGTTGTTGATCGTGGTTAGCTCTGTGCGGGTATGTCAGTACCTGCACGGGGCGATAAACAGGGTGAATCATCGTCTCCAACCTGTCCGAAACATAAAACGCCTGCCGTAACCTTGCAATTCATTCCTTGCTCACCGATGAATCGGTCATAAAAGCATGGAACAATTCAAACAGGGGATTAAGCCGTGTTCCGATGAGTCCTCTCGTCAAAGTCAGCTTCTTGCGGACTTCACTCATGCGGTCGAGGGTCATGTCGTGAGCATCCATCAAGTCGACTTCTTCGATCTGCATCACATCATGGAGTGCCTGCCATAAGGCGAGCTTTGAATGGGTGATGCCTTTTTTAATTTCCTTAATCTGGTCAATGTTCATCATTTTTTCCATTCCTTCCTTTTGGTTAATTGGTTGCCCGTAACTCTTTCCCGATCACTTGTTGTAAGAAAGCGGATAGGTTATTGAATCTTTTGACTGTGAGATGAAACGCTTCGTCAGTGCCGAGTTTTTTCAGTTTGCGAAGAAGCTGAAGGCGGTTGTTTAATTCGGATAAATCGAGTGTGGACATGGACTGTGACTCCTTTTTGGTTGGTTACAAGAACATAGTAGGAAGTTGTTGTTATTATGTCAAGAGGAAAAAGAGTAGTACGTTGTGTTTTTTAAAGTATAATGCTAGTGTGAAGAAAATCGATTACAAAATAAAGGATGGAACGTGAAAAAAATTAATTCAGAAGCCGTCAAAAAAGCTGCTGAAATCGTGGGCGGAAAGCAAAAATTAGCCGAAATTGTAGGAGTGGCTTATAAAACGATTTTAGATTGGACAAGCGGAAGATCAGGCATAACAGTAAGCAATGCTTTAAAAATAGAAAGGGCGACCAATTCTGAAATTACAGCGAAAGAAATTCTGCCATCATTCCCTTGGGATGAATTGAAACAATAGAAATTGGGGAAGGATATTTAAATGGATTGGACACAGACTTTAGCGATTATTGCAACCCTCATTGGAGCAGTATTTACTTTTTACAGGCTAACACGAGATGAAATTACTGTGATTCGGGAAGACATGAGAAGGATAGATGAGAGATGGGAGAAAATGGATGCCAAGTGGGAACGCTTATTTGAACGTCTACTTATTCAGGATCAACAAAAGACCAAGTAATGGACGAACTTTCAACTTCACTTCCAAAAATCACCTTTCAGCGTAAACGGCATCTCCAGCTTGTTAAGCTAGCGGGTGATCTAGCAGAACAGACCAGAGAGGAAGCGGGCGCGCTAGGGTTTATGTCAAAATTGTTAATTATGGTCAATTTGCCCTACAGAGACCCTGGGAACGATCAAAGGACATGGTGTCGAAAAAATGGCAATGTGTCTATCGATGTGAATTCTGGCACTGAAGACGGCATCCCTATAGGACTCCCCTATGGTTCATACCCCCGGCTGATTCTTGCTTATCTCATTACGCAAGCAGTCAAAACTCAAGACCCCACAATCTACTTGGGTAAAAGTTTTTCTCATTTTCTTACCTTGCTAGACATTAAGAAAGGTGGCAAGACCTATAAACAACTTCATAAACAGCTTGAGAGGACTCTGTCCGCTTCCTTTGCATGGACATACAGAACCGATAAACAATGGTCACGCACCAATATCCAAGTATCCAGCCAATCTCAGTTGTGGTGGGATGAAAAACAGTCCGAACAACAATCTCTCTGGGAGAGCTACATAAGACTTAACATAGAATTCTATAACGAGATTATGAGAAACGCTATCCCCTTGGACTTGCGAGTGTTGGCAATTCTCAAGAATTCGCCCCTCGGACTTGACCTGTACATGTTTATTGCTTGGCGTACTTTTAAGTTGGATAAACCTGTTTTTATTAGCTGGGAGAGTCTGCAAGATCAGTTGGGCGGACAATATACAAATACCTACGACTTCTCTAAAAAATGCCGTTTTCATATCAATCGCATTAAAGCCATCAGACCAGACTTGAACGTTACTTTTGTCAAAGGTCGCCTATGTCTCAAACCATTCAGTCTTTTCTAGATTTTATCCCCAGAATGGGAGTAAAGCTGGGATAAATAGAGTTATCCGTGGACTTTAGTCCTAGATAATCCAGTGGACTTTAGTCCTACATCCTAAAGTAAGATAGATTCTTCAGGAAGCTAATCGTCTAACAAGTGGATAAGTCCTTTCGGACTTACCGCACTTGCCAGACCGACACACACAGTCCTTGATTTTTAATTGATTGGGTTTCAAGAGACAATATTTCAAGTCCTTTGTTCTTCCTGCATTATCTTCCTCCCTTCAAGAAAGTACTGCCAAAGAACAAGCCCAATCTTCTGTTCCAACAAACGGGAAAGCATAATTTGAACAACAGACAAGGAGTTAAGCAAATGGATAAAACTTTGAAAGAACTACAGAAAGCAGAAAAGAAGTTTGGAGTGCTTACCAGAAAGTCCTAAAGAGATGTTTACTAGAAAGAGACGCAATGAAACAGGTACAGGGCGATCAAAAGCTATGGGAAGCGGAAAAGGATGTTTGGAGTTCTTACTAGAAATCCCATCAAAAGTCTTTACCCTAAAAAAAGATGTGGTTAAAATCTCTGTCAACGGGAAAAAATACGGAAAAAATGATGATTCAGGGAACTCTTTATTTTCACTAGGTTAATTTTATTCCCCTTCGTGAACCGCATTTATATTTATATACACTGTTTTGAGTAGATAACAAAAAATAATAGAGAATTAAGGAGCATTTCAAACCTGTTTTTTCAGATTGACAAAAGATAATTAATTTAATTTTCTTATTAAAGTAATTTGTTGTTATTTAATAAAAAGAAAGGGAAAAACGTGAAAAAATCCAATATTTTAATTACTGGTGCTTCTTTAATAAGTCTTTCTGCTACTTCACTTAATGCATCTATTGATAGAGATCTTTTAGAGTCTTTTGACGAGTCTTCACATCAAAAATTGAGTCAGTTTAGACAATCATTACTTAATGAAGGTATAAACATTGGAGAGGGAAAAGATTTAGATTACAAAACAAATAAAATACCACTCAAGATTTTGGATAAAATTTTAGATGAAGTTCTTCCCACCTCTAGTGTTGAACACAATGATGGTCATTGTGATAGTGGTGGTCATTGTGATGCACATGCAGATAGTCACGCAGATGGAAAATAATAACTAATTTAAAATATCTTGATGGAAAAGCTTAGTATTGTTCTTAAAACAGTAGAGCGTTGTAATATCAATTGTAAGTATTGTTACTTTTTCAATAAAGAGGATCAAAGTTATAAGGAACATCCTCCTATTATTGATAAAAATACTCTAAATAAATTGGTGGATTTCTTAAAAGAAGGATGTCATGATCTTAATTTAAAGAAAATAGTTATAGGTTTTCATGGGGGAGAGCCTTTAATTCAAAAAAAAGAAGATTTTTCTGAAATGTGTCGCTTTTTCATAAGCGAATTATCTCCATACGTTGATATTAGTTTTAATGTACAAACAAATGGCATACTAATTAATGAAAAATGGATAAAATTGCTATCAGAATATAACGTTGGCATTGGAATAAGTATCGATGGTCCAAAAGAGTATCATGATAAAGAAAGAATAGATTTTTATGAAAGAGGAACTTATCATCTTGTAGAGAAAAGCATTAAGTTACTATCAAGCCATCCACTAATAAAAAATAATATAAGTACTATTACTGTAGTAAATCCTGAAAATGATGCGAAAAAAATATATCGTCATTTTGTTGATAATCTTGAATTAAAATCCTTTGACTTTTCCCTTCCTTATTTTACTCACGATAACATGCCACCTTTTTCTCCAGAACAATATGGTATTTTTATGCGTGATATTCTTGACGAATGGATAAAAGACGATAACCCAAATATTAAAGTAAGATTTTTGGTATCTGCTTTTCGGGTGTTATTTGGGGGTAGCGGATTAGTGTATGGTCACGGACCAGTTAAAACAAATAATAATTTACCATTAATGACAGTCAGAAGTGATGGTTCTTTAGAGCCTACTACAGAATTAATGTCAACAGATCCATCAAGTGTTTCACAAACTAATTTGACAATTTATAATACATCTCTCAAAGAATTCTCAGAACATTCAATTTTTAAAGAGATAAAATCTGCTCAAACTATACATCCAGATTTATGTCAAAATTGCTGTTGGGAAAATATTTGTGGTTCAGGTGCTATAGTACATCGTTTTAGTAAGTCTAAGAGATTTAACAATCCATCTATTTATTGTGAAGGGTTAAAACTATTTTACTCACGTTTAATGGCTTATGTTCTAAAGTGGGGGGCAGACTATCCATTAGATAATATATATAAAAATTTATTTACTCCACAAAATGTTTTATGAAAATATAAGAATTTTTTCAAATATTTCTAACGTACATAAAAATATATCTCTAAGTGCTGGGACTTACTTTTTAGACATTTCCAATGCTTATAATGATTATTCCTATAAAGGGTACGCTCCCTTAGAACCTTGGACTTCCCCTAAAAAAACTGAAATATCAAAAATACTAACAACCACTAGCAGAGAGCATACTGATTCTGTTAACATAGGAAAAATTCCCGAAAGTTTTTTTTGGGTATCAAGATCTTTAAACATAGATTCAATTTCTTCAAAAGAAGAAATATACTATCTCGAACAGTGTTCATCCTATAAAAAATATATATCAGAATTAATATCTTATTTTGAACCAAATATAATAAAAGAAAAAGAAATTATTAAAGCAGCTCTTGGCTTTAGATTTGTTCATAATTTAAAAACATCAACAGATAAAAAACATAGAAAAACATTTATAGGTCTTCACCTAGATAGTTGGGATCCGTTCTCTTTGAGAGAACGTAATCTAGCAAGAAATAGAATATGTATAAATATGGGAAAAGAAACAAGGTATTTCCTTTTTATAAACCTTACTGTCGAAAATATGATTAATATGATTGAGGAAAAATACCAATCTAAATTAGAATATTTAAAAGAAAAAGAGACTTTCCCTCATATTTTTATGAGGTCTTTTCCTGAATACAAAGTAATAAAAATAGGATTAGAGCCAGGAGAATATTACATCGCTCCTACTGAAAACATGATTCATGATAGTACTCTTATTGGTAAAAAATATACAGATGTTTTTTTGACATTTTGGGGACATTTTAAATTCTGATGCGAAGGAATTTAAAAGAGTGAATCAATGCAAGAATTGGTTTTTTTAACAGTAAGTATTTTAAGTTGTTTGGCATCTTTTGTAGCTATTATTTCACTTTTTTGCTTAAAAAAGACAGAAATAGGCTTAAGTCATCAGAGATGAGGGAATAGAAATCATCAAGGACATTGATCAATATATAACATATTTATTTCAAAACGATCTGTCCGAACATTACGGACAAAAGTTACGTAATGGTGTATCGCACATGTATCTTGTGATATATCCTTCTATATGTTTTTTTAGGAAGTGGATATAATATGACAACAGGACGGGTTAAGTTTTACGATGCTTTCAAAGGCTTCGGGTTTATTGTTCCCGATGACGGGAGCAAGGATATTTATATCCATTCCAAAGAAGTGAAAGAAGCAGGGCTTGATTTTCTAGCGCAGGGGCAAGGGGTCAGCTACGATCTGAAGGAATTGAGAAACAGAGTGATCTCCCATAACATAAAGCTCTTAACACCATGAACCGTACCAAAATTTCAAAAATCATGAGGTCTCACGTTTTGAATTTGCCAAGGAAAATGGCAGATCAGTTTATAGGCTTTTTCTTCTCTGAACTTGCTCAAGCGGCTGATGAAGGGAGGGTGACCACTCTTTATGGGTTTGGAAAATTCTTTCCTCGTACCAGGAAAGCCTATACTTACTATAACGCTTATAAGGGAGAGAGAGTAAATCTCCCCCAAAGGCACCTTTTTGGTTTTAAGAGAAACCAACATCTGACCCATTTTATCAACGGAAAGACCAAGGGCGGTTATCGCAAAATGACAAGCAAACATCTGGTTAAGTGTCTTTCCAAGTCTACAGGCATTCCTTTTAAAATTTTTCATGTTCTTTTAAACGTGATGATCGACTACATGACGGAGATTCTTTTTCAGGAAGATCGTTTACATATCAATAAAATCGGCATCTTAAAGATTCACCATCGACCCCAACAAAAAGGACGCCATATTGTGACAGGAGAGTTGTTTGATTCGCCTCTTTGCAAGGTTATTTATTTCAGTCGATCGACCACCCTTAATTTGAAAGCTCTAGCATCATGAACCGATCAGAGCTTGTACAGTCTGTTTGGGAGTGGGGGAATGAACCCAAGAAAGCTATGGTCGATCAAATGGTCTCCCTAATCCTTGACGAGATTATCCATGCCGTTGACGTAGGAAAACGAGTTGAGCTTCGTGGATTTGGGTCATTCTTTCCCCGTAGCCGAAAAGCCCGCATGGGTCGTAATCCCAGAACGGGAGAGGCGGTCTCTGTCTCTGCCAAGCGGGTTTTGTTCTTCAAGGCGGGGAGAGACCTGTTACGGCGTCTCAATAGCAAGCCAACAGGAAAGGCAGCAAAGCGATGAGGGGTAAAATCACACGGGAAAGCCTGGCAACTCTGATCGCCCAACAGATGGGTATCCCATTTTCCTCTGCTCGCAAATTTGTCGACTTAACCCTCGCTCGTATGGGGGACGGCATTATCCGTGACGAAAAACTCATGCTCTCTGGCTTTGGGATGTTTCAGGTTCTTTCCAAGAAGGAACGCCCTGGGAGGAATCCCAAGACGGGAGAGCCTTCCACCATCAAGGCTCGGAAGATTGTTGCTTTCAAAGCCTCCAAGGGGATAACCTTGGGGGTCGGCGCGCATAAAACAAAAAACGAAAGGATAGAAAAATGATCATGACAGGACGAATAGCCCTTGTGGGACTGATGCTTTTGACGACCGCTTGTGATGGTCAGAAGAACGAAACAAGCAAGATAAGCCAGGAGGAGCGCACGGAGCTTAATGCTTTACGGGAAGAAAAGAAGACCTGGACATCGGAAAAAGCCAAGATGGAAGCGAAGTTTGACTGGTGGGGAAAGCTCAAGAATGACGCGCAGTCAGAGCTTAAAAAGGTCAAGGATGAACTCAAGGCATGCCAGGACAAGCAGACATCAACCTCTGACGCAAGGCTAGAGGGCAAGGAGAAGAAATAGTTTTTTGGTCTTCATTGAAGAGGATATGAATTGTTTGTATGCTACCCTTTTTTGAATCATTGATGAAGATCATGTTTTGGCTGTTCATCTCCCGATAGACCTCGATGGGGTTCATTTTCAAAAGATTCTTTCTGAACTTTTGGCATGGATGTATTTTCCTTCTGCTGAAGATCAGGAAAAGAGGCTGACAGCGGAAGAAATTTTCAACTTGCTTTATCTGAGAGAACGTCAGACTCACCTGTTGGAAGGGATTGAAACAGGGATTATTCCTGCCGGTATTTTGTCCCAGATTTCTCATTTGCTAAAACTTTCTGACAGTTCCTCTCTCCAAGATCAGTGGCTTTATAAGCCTTTTACGTTATCTGGCTTTAAAGCAGAAAGTTCCCAACGGAAGTTTTGAAAAAGCTTTTAAGACTCTGGGTCTTTCTTCTGTGCTCTTCCATCCCAAGAGGAACAAGAAAACAGGAGTGACGATTTATCCAACCCACAGTTTATTGAAAGAACTGGGACATTCTAAGGAATATCGCAAAGCGTATCAAAAATTCCGTAATGTTGCTCACCTTATCATGGGGTTTCATATCTCACGCTATATTTTTGAACAATCCGTTGAGGATCAGAAGGAAAGGTTTGATCTTGCAACGCCGGACGACATTACACTCCTGTTTCGATGGTGTGCTTACTTCGGAAAAAAACTTATGTCTCTCTCCAAGTCGAATACGAAGAAGGATCGTTCTCACATTCTGTCTAAAGAAATGATCGCCCCTGTTGATCTTGATTCGCGCATTACACTTTCTGATGAAGATTTTTTGAGGATGGATCAACAAAGAGAAACAATCTGGTCTGTGATGAGGTCTCGTATTATTCGCAGGATGTGACCTTGGACAATAAAAGTCCAAGGTTCTCTAACAAATTTATTTTCTGTTCATTTTCTGTTTTTCAAATCCTTGATTATCCGCTTTTTTTTGAGAAGGCTTCTCTTAATGATTTATGTGACCTTGGATTTTTTATGTCCAAAGTTGTTTTATTGAAACAACCTCGATCATAATAAGACTCATGTTCACCAAACCCTCATAGGAGAGAACAATGGACGATAGACTTTTAACCAGCAAGGAGGCGGTGGCAATGTTGGGCGTGTCGCCAGAGACCTTAGCCTACTGGAAGTGCAAGAAAAAAACATTACCTTCCCATTGTGCGTATTGGTTCATTAATCAAATATAAAATCTCTGACCTTCTCCGTTTTGTTGATGATCGTATTGAAAGATGCGGGCAATGAACTATTCCCTTGCCCTGACAGCAGATAAAAACAGGTCTCTTTCTTCTTGGAAGCTCGTCTTTCCATTTTAGGAAGGGAGAGGGTTGAGACTGATATGCTCAACGATGTTGAGCATATCACTTATAAACGCGCGCTACAAGGGTGTTTTCTGTTTTTGGCTACCTCCATACCAAAAACATCATTTCCACCCTCTAACGTTCACCCAGACGCGAATACTGGGCATTTTAAAATAAAAGGTTTGGTGGTTGAATAGGAATCACGTATAATAGACGCTATTGTTTACTATCAGAAGAAAGATCAACAAGCTGTGTTTAACACAGGTAAAAATGTTTTAAAAAAAGGAAAGGGGACGTCATGGTGACGTCCCCTCTTAACCCCTCATCCGAACCAATTCCCAAAGGTTTAAAGATGATTTTTAAACTTTGTTACAACTGTCATTGTAGCAAAGATATAAAAAAACTACAACAAGAACACGTCATTTTTCAAACGGAAAATGACAAATTCTTTCTTTTCGGTAAGAATCATCATCTTTTTTGGGTTCGGATGAAATCAACTTTTCTCTTTGAGAAAGAAAGGATTTTATCATGGCTCATAACAATAACACGTCCATTGAAGGGACGGGGGAAAACCCTGAATTAAGGGTCAACGAGGGTCTTTCACCCCCTCTTGCCTCTCATGATGCTCCTTTGTCATGGACAGACTTTAATGATGCCTCCGACCAATTTGATCTTGACGGCTATACACAGGCAGACCTTAAACGCATTGCCCACGCTTTGGGTAAGGCGACACGAAGCGGGAATGGATATTCTTGTCTCTGTCGCGCCCATAACGATCACCATCCAAGCGGGCATATTTCTTTGGGAGAGGGAGGACATTTTCTGGCGTGTTGCTATGCGGGATGTAATCCATGGGACGTTGTCAAAAAGATTCATGAATTGGGTCTTTTAGTCAAAACAAATGGAACATTCGTTCCTGTTCCGTTGCCTTTGTTGGCAGCACAGGGGGAAGACCACCGCGCTGTCAAAACAGAGCAGGACTGGGATAAGCAGGGAAAGATAGAAAAAATATGGAGAGAAACCAAACCAGTGCAAAGGACTCTTGCAGAAACTTATTTAAACGCGCGCATTCCTTTACTGCCTGCTGTTCCTGACGTTTTACGTTTTCATCCCTCTGTTTACCATGCAGAAACAAAATCCCAATACCGCGCCATGATTGCCAAGGTCACGTTTTTGGGAGAAGGCGACCGCACCGCTATTCACCAAACATTTTTAAAAGATGATGGAACGGGAAAAGCTGCCATTGAACCCGATAAAAAGATGTTAGGCAGCATCAAGGGTGGTGCGGTTCAGCTTTATAAAGCAGGAGAGATTTTGGGTATTGGCGAAGGCATCGAAACATCCTTGTCTTTTCATGTTCTTTCGGGCGTTCCTGTTTGGGCTGCCTTATCTTGCACCAATATGGCACCTAAAAAAGAGCATTTAAAACTGCCTCCCCTGCCGTTAGCTCAAAAGCTGGTAATCGCAATAGATAACGATTCTGAAGACCAAAGCCTGAATGCGGCAAAGATTCTGAAGCAACGAGCGGAAAGTGAAGGTCGGGAGGTTTATATTGTCCGTCCTCCTTTAGATTTCAAGGATTTTAACGATGTTCTCAAGGCTTGTGAAGGCAAGGATTTTGATGCAAGGACACTCATTGAATCCGTTGACGGCAAAAATATTGATTTTCTATTTGGCATTCAGCTTCCATCAGAACAAAGCAGCCAAAACAATGGCACAGGTAGGATACAAGAAGAGGAAAAGGAGTATCTTGAAGAGACTGGGCAAAGCTTAGAGAACTTTTTAGATCAAGAGGGCTACCTCCCAGAGATACCCGAAAAAGCCAAGGATTCTGTCACTTCTGAAGAACCTGAAGCAACCTTAGAAGAAACTCCTGTCGACCCTTGGGACTATGCCCTTGATCGTCTACACAACAGCCGCAAGAATCTTTTCATCACGGGTGCCGCAGGGACGGGCAAATCAACTTTGCTTCAAAGGTTTCGAGCAGAGAGCAAGAAAAAGATAGTCGTTGTTGCTCCCACGGGCATCGCTGCCTTAAATGTTGGAGGTCAAACAATCCACAGATTTTTTAAATTTTTCCCAAGTATTACGCCTCGACAAACCAAACGTCTCTCGCAACAAGAAAGGTCTGTCTTTCAAGTGTTGAACACACTCATTATAGACGAAGTATCTATGGTCAGGGCAGACCTTTTAGACTGCATCGACCAGTTTTTAAGGAAAAACACCCATTATCCTGATTGTCCTTTTGGTGGGGTTCGGGTGATTATGATTGGCGATCCCTATCAACTCCCTCCTGTTATTGCCAAAAAGACAGATTTACAATATCTAAAGAACTCAGGATATGAAACGCCTTATTTTTTTAGCGCCAAATGCTATAAAGACATTGATTTTATTGAACTGACCAAGGTTCATCGACAAAAAGACGAAGCCTTTATCACTGTCCTTAATAAAATCCGTCATAATAAAGCGACTCAAGAAGACTTAGAAATTTTTACACCACGTTTTAAGCCTCATGATAAAGCTGGAGAAAGTGAGCAGCCTTACATCCATATCACCACCACGAACAAAAGCGTCACAAAAATAAATGATCAACGTTTATCAGAGCTTCTCTCTGCCGAGTTTACTTTTGACGCATGGGTTTCAGGAAATTTTAATGAGAAAGACGATCCTGCTCCTGCCGTTTTAGTCCTCAAGGAAAAAGCCCAGATCATGATGCTGAACAATGATTCTGAAGGCAGATGGGTCAATGGCACGCTTGGAGAAATTGACAAACTGTCAGAGGATTCTATTCATGTTTTAATTGAAGGCAAGACACATCTCGTTGAACGTCACACATGGAGAATTGGAGAGTATCGTGTTGAAAATGACGATTTGAAAGAAACGGCACAAAAAGAATTTACTCAGTACCCGCTTCAACTGGCATGGGCGATCACGATTCACAAGAGCCAGGGTAAGACGTTTGACCATGCCATTGTTGATCTGAGAGGGGGAACATTTGCCGATGGACAAGCCTACGTTGCTTTGAGTCGTTGTACAAACCTTGAGGGGTTGATCCTCACCTGCCCTGTCACAATGGGGCATATTCGAGTTGATGAATGTGTAACAGATTTTTTAGAGCAGGCAAGGAATCAAGAACCTCTTGAAGAACCTGAAGTATTGACTGATGCTTCTGAGCAAGAGGGTGAAGGTTCGGAAAAAACAAACCCTTTGCCTTTTGTTGCTGAAACAGGATCAAGAACAGCAGGCAATTCTTATATCTGTTTACCCACAGGAACGGGGTCGGATGTGGATTTAGCTCAACATTTACTCCATAACGAATTGAAGCGAAGATATGGTCATATCGTTTATGACGAGGGAGGTTTTTGGGCATATGGTACGACCCATTGGGGAGAAATTAAGTATAAGAAGCTGGAAAAAATTATCCATGAGTATGACGGGAAAAAATGGATTAATGACGCAGGAGAAGAAAAAAAGCTCTCTATAGGAGAGAACAAAGTCAAAAATACCCTTAAAAGATTAGTGACAGAAGCCGTTGATTTTATGGGGGAAGAACAGGAGAATTTTTTTAATAGCGTTTCATCCTCTTTCATCAATGGCATTAATTGTTTAGATGGATTTATTGCAATAGAAAAAGGACAAGCCCCTCAACTTATTCCCCACAATCCAAATCATCGTTGTCGATTTACACTTCCTTTTCACTATAACTCTGACTTAATCAACGTTGTTCTCAATGAAAAACATGGAGATTGGATCAATGAGAATCGTTTACTGAGAAAATTTTTCTATGGATGTTTTGGAAAAGATGTCGATTACTTTGAAAAGTGCAGACTCATTGCTCAAATACTAGGATTTACCGCCCTACGTTATAATGTGCGCATCGCCCAGCCGAAATTCATCGTTTTGTACGGAGCAATGGCCAATAACGGAAAATCTGAGATGATTCATTTGCTGAAAAACAGTCTTGCTCCTAATGACGTTGCTGAAATAGACCCAAAGGATTTTAGCTGTAAACGCTATCGTATGGGACTCAGAAACAAAAGACTTAACCTTACGGCAGAACTCACAAATGATCCCCTTGACTCGTCTTATCTAAAAAAAATTATTACATATGATACTATTGATGCGGAAGAAAAATATAAAATGCCTGTGACCTTTCGATGCCAGGCAATGCAGGTATGGGCGGGGAACCATTTCCCTTCTTTTATCAAGGGAATAGACAGAGGTATTCAAAGACGTGCAGGCGTGTTGGAATTTGCCCGCACAATCCCCGAACAGGAAATGATTCCTGATATAGCCCAAAAGATCGTAGATCGAGAGGGTGACTATCTCCTTGCTCTTGCGGTTTGGGGTGCGATGGATATTATAAATACAGGTGAATTCGTTTTCCCTTCCAGTAGTCTTGAAGCGATGAACCAGTGGAAAGGAAGTGCCGATAATGTTCTGGCATTTTATCAGGAAGGGATAGGCGTCAACAAGACCGATAGTTTATATGTGTCCAATCAATCCGTTTACGACCATTATGTAGAATGGTCAAAAACATCAGGGATCAGATCAGATCAAATTTTATCTAAAAAAGGATTTATACAGAGGTTTAACGTCAACCTTCCCGCAGGGGTGATCCAAGTAAAAAAGGAAACAAACCGAGGATATACAGGACTTACTTTACTCCCTTTTGAAGAAGGCAATAAAGATTCTTGTCAGGCAAATTCTTATCGTTCTTATAGAAAGTAACGAATGATGATGACTGATTATGAGCCTAACGCATGGCAAAATCATATAGAGCTTTTAAAAAATAACGCTTCACACCTTGTCCAAAAAGAAGTGGAGCAAAAAGAACATCCCCCCCTCAAGAAACAAGAGGATACAGATCAGCCTATTGTTGCTGATTCTGTATCACCTTTGACTCAAGAAGAAAGGGAAATCATTCAAAGTTACCCTGGGAATCTTCATTACTTACTGACTATTCTTGTAAAAACGTCAAAATTAACTCCTTCTACTTCTTCCTACAGCCAGCAGGAGTTAAGTAACTTTAAGCATAACATGAGGCATATCTTTGTTTATGCAATTAACTATGAAGGAGGTTGGCATTCCGCCGATCTGAGAACGCTGTGGTCAGACGGATGGAGAGAACAGGACATCATTCGTTTTATGATGGCTAAAAAAGTGAAATATATCATGTGTCACGATTGTTGGATCATTCAGTGCCTCAAGATTGAGGCAACCTTTCCTCAGCCTTCTGTTTATGTTTTTGAGAAGAAGAATCCTGATTTTCACAAAGCTCATAGGTCAGGCTGGCAGATGTTTGAAAAAGCTGGCACATTCCCGATAGTTTTCTAAACATCTGCAAGCCTATAATATATTGATTTTAATAGATAAAAAGGCTTTGCTGGCAGAATGGCAGAAGTTTTGCCCTCAAAACTTTATATTTGAAGATCACATCAACGACACTGATTGAGAAGAGTCCATGAGAGGAAATGGTTGCCCTTTGAAATATGAAAACTATTTTTTAACGCTAATAATCTGCCATTCTGCCAGAAAATTAATTTTATCATTGATAATCAAACTGTTATGTCTGGCACATGTATTTTAAGATGTGCCAGCCGTCTGCCAGCCGATTATGGATATAATTATTAAAAAGAATTATAATTCAAGATGTTAAAACAAAATGTTTTTTTAAACATCTGCCAGCCGCTAACTTATCAATCCGTACCACTGACATTGCTCTTTTTCCCTGCTAAACTTTTTGCAGGGACGAATAGGTTGGAGTGTCTACATGTTGACAGGTGACTCAAAGATTGCGTATTTAGCCCACTTTCGCCAGCGTCAGGCGATGTTGAATCTTGCAGAGACATTGAGCACTCCCAGCGAGCGGCGCGTCTTGATTTATCTTCGCAACAGCCGCCGTCCGTTAAACTTAGGGGACATCTGCCATAAATGCCGACTTCAGGAACAGGATGCCCGATCTGTTTTGGCGATTCTTGTGCGTAAGTGTCTGGTGCGCCGTGTTGAGGGCGGGATGTTTGCAAGCCCATGACTAAAACCCAACTTCTTTATGATCTTCTTTTGACGCTTCAGCGTAAAGAAATCTGCCTTGAAATTGAGGGACGTATGTACAGGGGCGATCTTATCTATGTGGGCGATCCTCGCAACTCCCGTAAGTCTTTTGTGACCATCAAGGATGTTTTGGACGGTAATACCCGTGTGTTGTTTAAAGATATTCGGCGTGTGTGGTTTCGGAATCGGGCTTTATGGAATGATGTGACGGGTAAAGAGATTAAAAGAACCTTTTTTATCCCTTGACCTGCACAAATTGAGATATCCAATACTGTCATTCAGATATTGCCTGCGGCTCTGTTTGATAGCTTACGGCTGTCATAAGCTATCTGTTTTTGAGGAAAAATCATAAAATCTATGTATTTCAAGTCCTTATACTCAAACCTTGATTTTATCCAGTGCCGAGCTTAACACAAACTGAATGAGGGCATTTCGACTGATACACTTTGCTTCAGCGACTTTTTCCAGCTTTGCCAACAGATGTGGTTCAAACCGTACAAGGACTGGCTGGCGTTGAGATTTATTTTTTGGCATAACACTTGTTCCTTATTTTGTTGAGATTTACCCTTCGCCCTTTTCCAGCGCAACACTAAGGACATACTGAATCCAAGCACTACGACTGATGCCTCGGCGCTGTGCCGCTTCTTCAACCTTTCGCAAGAGGACTGGGTCAAATCGGATGAGGATGGGCTGGCGTTCTGCCTTTTGTATTTTAGCCGTGTGTACCTTTAAAGAAGTTTCACTGGCTCCCGCGATAAAGGCTTCGGCTTTTGTTTCTTCTGTACGAACACTATCATTTGTAGATTTTTCAATATCTGAAGTGTGTCGTTTTGGTTTCTTTGTAATACTCATTATATTATTCCTCTACTTTTTGATCGTAAATAATATCTATCAAGTCTGTTAATTCCTGCACCGCTTTCGGGTCTCTGGGGATGTGTTCCAGCACGGACAATCCCAGAGCAGCCCCATTAGGGAAAGCCTTGCGCCGTCCCACCATGATTTTGAGCATGGTCATTCCCTCTGTCTCTTGGGCTGCTTTGATCGCATCTTCATTGTCATGTCCTTGAGCATCGGCGCCATTAATGACGGCAAAGGCGTTAAGGTCGTTAATCTCCCGTGCTTCTTTCAGTACATCTGCCATTTGCTCCACCGCCCAAATATCAAAACTCCGTGGCTGAACGGGAATAAGGAGAGAGTGTGCCACAGTGAGGGCAGCCCGCAAACTGCCTGTATCCCGTCCTCCCACATCAATAATCACCTCATCATATTTAGGTTGCATCTGCCTAACTTGTGTTCGCAAGGCAGCCCCGCAGAGGCTTACAGCGGTATAGCCTGCATTTCCCTTTTTCTCTGTGCGGATTTCTGTAAAGGTCATAGCGGTTTGCTGTTGGTCTCCATCCACTAACAGCACATCCCGTCCCTGCAAGGCTCTGGCAATGGCGATATTGACGGCGAGGGTGGTTTTCCCCACTCCGCCCTTGATGTTGCCAATGGCAAGAATCATGAATACATTTCCTTATATAGTTTTGTTATATAAAAGATATTTCTCATTATCTTTTAACACAGAAATATCTATTTTAACTATCTTTTAATATATAAAAGTAATAAAAGATATCACATATATTCTTGGATCATCCCTCAATGAGAGTAGAAAATTTGGCGATAACGTCCTCCCACGTTTCAGGAGAAATTTTGGTGATGTAAAGAGCTTTACGGGCTTTCCAGTCGAGAGATCGCATTTGATCGCAAAGGATGACGCCTTTAATGTCTGGTGATTCAACAAGGCATTCAAAGGGGTATCCCTTGATTTGGCTTGTAATAGGCATAAACAACGCCAGCCCTGTTTTAAGATTGTAGGTCTGGGGCGATACCACGAGGGCGGGTCTTCTTTTCTTAATCTCTTTCCCTTTCTGGGGTTCAAATTCCAGCCAGACCACCTCTCCCCGTTGAGGAACGTATTCTACCATTCTTCCTGCCCCGTAGGATTGCCTGCCAGCGTTTCATGGTGACAATTGTCCTCTGTAATGCCCGTCAGCATTTCTTCCAACGTATATCGCTGTGGGAGGATGACAAGGCGGTGATCTTCGAGCACGACATTGACAAGACTCCCTGCCTTTAGGTTAAGATCATGGGAGAATTTCATGGGGATTCGAATGCCAAGGCTATTTCCCCATTTCTGAATATGTGTTTGCATGGTTCACCTTTCCTGTCTATGGTGTATCCATTGTATATACAAGAAAGAGAAAAGGTCAATGCTTTTACGAAGACTGAAAAGAAAATGGTCAAGGCTTCTTCAATGGTTGAGAGATTTTTAGCTCTGTGCGGATGACTTTTTCCCACGTCTTGCAGGTTTTCATGCTTTTTCTGGGGTATATTCTACTCTGGGACGATGCCCCAGAGGACGCATTTTCCCTCAAACAAAAGGTAGGTCTGGCGCTTCTGTTTATGGCAGGTTATAGCGTTGTGAGTGATTTCCTTCACCATATTTGTTCATAAAGTGAGTGTGGTTGAGTCTCAAAGTTCAGGGTCAGTCACAAAGTTCCATAGCCAATTTCCAGAAACAAGGTTAGGATGACGATATGGCGAAATCTTGTACGATCTGTAGTTCTGCTCAATCCTTACAAGACAGGGTGGCGGCTCTGGCTCACGATAAAGTGTCTCTTAAAAAGATAGCCCAGATGATTTTGCAGGAATTTAACCTATCCATTTCGGCCTCTTCCATTGGTCGTCATCTCCATTCTTGCCTTTCTGCTCAAAAGAACACAGGCTCTCATCCTATAAGCTCTTTGGATATCACGCCCTTGGAACGCTTGGTTCAAAACCCCACAGATGGGGATACAGTGCATGAAGCCTTGCGTATAGCGTTGGCACAAGGAATTCTTCAATGTCATGACCAAATTGTTGAAAGGGGCGATCTTGAGAGTTTTAGAGCCCTTGAAGTTTTAGTGAATGTTCAAGACAAGCTCTATCCTCATGCTCAAACAATCCAAGAAAGTCCTGCATCCTTGCGAGAAGAGGCTTACCGCACTATACTTGGTCATGGCAAAATCCCACCAGTTCCGCAAGATTGACGGCTTTCTGTGAACGATTAAGCGATTCAATCATTGAACTTTAAAACAACCGGTTATGAACCATTCAGGAATCTTCACGAAAGAGTAGAGATTTAATCCTCATTCCAAGCGTTTATATCTTTTACATTCCGCAGCATGCCCTGGTCTCTCAGGTAGAGAAGCGCTTGCGTGAAGGTATCCACCACGTCATTGGACTTGCCATTGGGGAACACCAGCACATCTTCCAAAAACAGTTTACAGGTTTCAAATAGTCGGTCGTAATTGTCTTTCTCATGACCAGGCAACCACACGAGGCCGTTTTGTCCCAAATAATAGCGCACCATGTGGGCGCGGCTCTTTTTATCCCCATAAGGGTTGGGATTAAACATATCCGTGTGGAGACCCATCTCATACAGATAAGAAGCCAAAGGAATCCCCACGCTTTTATCTTCCACCAGAAAAAGCTCGGGGCGATGACGACCATCCGCCACAACCGGTCTGCGACCTGTGTCTCGATAATCTTTAGACAAGGCGCGCATCCTCTCACACAGCTCACAAAAAGGAACTCGTCCTTTAAAAAGACCGATGAGCATGACGTTCGTCCCGTTCACAAATTCGAAGAGTCCCCAGACAGTACAGGCAGAATAACTGGACTCTTCTTTGGTGGAAAGGGCGGTGTCCACGGAACAGAAGACATTTTTAAACGTAGGCATACCGTGCTCGCTATAGTTCCAGATGCGAAAGGATGTCTTTTTAAAAAATCCCCCTTCTTCAGGGGCAGGTCTTTGCTGATATTGTCCCGCATAGCCATAGGTTCCCAGGACTTTTTTGTATTGTTCTGTTTCTTTGGCTCCAAAACGATCAGGATTTAAAAGCTCGCCTTCTTTTGTTCGGGGGTCTTGCCAAATCTTCCCTTTGGTTGAAGGGAGAACGATTGTTTTAGCGCGTCTAGTAGATTCGAATTCATTGGGAAGAATGAGCTTAACCCATTCATGATCAGTGTCTTGCGCAAGGATAGTGCCTGAAATATCCTGCTCGTGGAAACGTTGCTGAATGACAATCTCACAATCTTTTTTAGGGTTGTTGAGACGTGTTGACCAGATTTGAGATCGCCATTTGTTGGTATTGTCACGACTGACCTCTGACATTTCTTCATCCACATTGTTGGGGTCGTCACACACAAGAATACTCCCCCCTCGTCCTGTAGAACCACCCCCCACAGACGTTGCGATGCGATACCCTCCTGACGTATTCTCAAAAAAGCCCTTGGCGTTCTGATCTGAAGCGAGCCTACAACGATCCCCCCATCTTGATTGATACCAAGAGGATTCAATCAGTCTTCGGCAGTTGACGGAATGCTCTATGGACAGAGAAGACCCATAAGAGGCGTACAAAAACTTTTCATGAGGGTTATGAATCCACACCCAAGCAGGAAAAGCAACAGACACTAAGGATGATTTACCAGACCTTGGAGGAATGTTAATCAACAAACGTCTAATCTTTCTTTGATACACCGCTTCCAAATGTTCGGCAATGGCTTTGATATGCCACCCATCCACAAAAGGCACGCCGCCTGCCAAAGAAGGCCACGCCTGCTTGAAGAAATGATACAAAGAGAGTTCTCCCTGTACAAAATCACAAGCGTTTTCTAAGGACATCTCTACATTTGACATCGCGACTCTTTCGTCATTAATCAGGATAGAATTGATCGTCCATGATCTGGTCAAGGGTATAAGGGCATTCGGTAGGTAGCAACTTTAAATCAATAGGTGTTTCTTGCTTTATAAGGGATTTTGATTTTTTATAGGCAACAGGAAAACACTCATCAATCTTACTTTTGAGGCTAGGACTGTCTTGTAAAAGTAATCCTATTTCTTCCCTTTGACCTTCAATACTACCTTCCCAACTACGCCCCCTAAAGTCTGGTTGATACTGCCATTTAAGCAGATGAAAGACTAATTGAGCCAAACGGCTGATGAGTGCATGTTTGTTGTTTATGCCCATTTCTTCAAGTTCCTCGATAATTTTGTCCATATCTGCCTCTTGGTATTTCCTTTGTTTCAATAGGGTAGCGTTTGCCATAGCCCATCCGTAGAAGTCTTCATCGTGTTTCGGAATCATTTGCTCGTCCTCCTTTATGCGTTTAGCATGCTTTATGCTCTTCCTTATGTATGGGAATCTTTTTAAGCTCTTCCTCAATTTCCTGTTCCGCTATTTTTAAATCGTAAGCCTGCTGCATTCTGAGCCACATTGCAGGTTCATTATTACAAAATCTCCCGAAA
>Ga0169931_10003111_pt1 | contig 26578 bp, 26 predicted proteins | sample Kivu_15m_20L_FD_129675 | JGI IMG/M metagenome (GOLD analysis project Ga0169931, IMG submission 129675) | Freshwater microbial communities from Lake Kivu, Western Province, Rwanda to study Microbial Dark Matter (Phase II) - Kivu_15m_20L... | ecosystem: Environmental > Aquatic > Freshwater > Lake...
AGCATCAGCCACCAGTCGTTGCCGCCGATCTTGTCGAAGTCGGCACCCGTTGCGAACGCGAGCGGGAACAGCAGCACGACCGAGACAGCGGTGGCAACGGTGAGAAAGGCGTACGGGTGAACGCCAGCGTCGCGGACACGTTTCGTGCCAACCGCGTAGGTGGTCCAGAAGATGAGGTTGCCGACGGCATAGAGGTCGCCTTCGAGCGTGTTTCCTCCCCCGCTTGACTTGCCGAACACGACGAGCGATACACCGGCGACGGCCACGAGGCACCAGAAGACCCTTTGCGTCGTGACCCGCTCCTTCAGGACGAACGGCGCGACGACGAGAAGCGCGATGGGGTTCAGCGACACGATGAGGGTCGACGTCGCGATCGATGTCTTCTGGAACGACGCAAAGGCGCACAACAAGGACGCCGTGTAGAAGAGAGACGGCACGAACGACGCGCGCCACACTGCGCGTGGCAATCGACCACCCGATACATAGGTGATGGTCGCCATGATGGGAAGACCGATCAACATGCGAACCGGCGTGAATGCCATGAAGGGCGCAGAAATGCCGCGAACGATGACGGGCCCCCATCCCCAGCACACCACACCGAGAAACACTGCCCACAGGGCGAGTGGGTGCGAGGGCTTTTCGACTGCCTCGTTCACTCGGCCATCACCCCTTCGTCCGCAGGAACCACCGGCCGAGAACGCGTTGCGACGACGAATGCAATCGAGACCATCATGATTGTTGCCCCGAGCACTTGAACCACCCGCATCGATTGGTCGTAAATCAACCACGCACCCGCCATCGAGAGCGCCGGACTGAGCAGGTTCAGCAACGACACGAGGGTGATGTCGAGATACCGCGCGCTCCACGTGATTGTCGTATGCCCAATTAGACCAGCGACGACGATTTGGGCCAGGACGAGCACCATGTCGTGTCCACCCAGCTCACCGAAGTCGGGCCGCACGACGAGAACCCACGGAATCGTCGCAAAGGCAGCGATGGTGAACACGCCCGCGAGGAAGGACCCAGCATGTGCTCCCGCGTCACGCGCACGCTTGGCGAACACGAAGTAAGTCGACCAAATGAGGAGATTCGCAACCGCGAACAAGTCGCCCGCAACACCAGCCTCCCCGCCCGGTGCCGCTCCGACAATCACCATGAAAATGCCACCGACGGCAGCAACCGCAAGACAGACACGCAGCACGGTCGGACGCTCTCCGAACAGCCGTGGTGCGACAAGCAACATGAGAACGGGTTGGAGGTTCGAAATCAACGTGGCATTGGCGATTGAGGTGTGCTGAAACGAGGCAAACCCCGTGGCCATCGAACCAAGGAACAGCACCCCGGGCAGGAGACTCCGCCGGTAGAGATCGAGCGTCAGCCTTCCACCTCCGATGATTGCCGCCAGCGACATGACCGGGATCGACAGCCACAATCTCACCGAGGTGAACGCCGTGACCTCGGCCGATATTCCCCTCACCATCAAGGGGCCCGAGCTCCAGGCGATGACACCGACGAAACAGGCGACAAGGGCCCAACGATCGGAATGACCGTGGGGTTCGGTCACTTGCCGTTGCCGCGCATGTCGATGCGCAGGACGAGCACACCGTCTTCGACCGATGCGGTCGCATCACCAATGATGGCGAAATCCTGGAAGTCGACCTGCGCCTGCTGCAAGAACAACTGACGCTCATCACCGGCGACCGGGGGCAAAGGGCGCCGCTTGACGGCAGCGGCACGCTCACGAAAGCGGACGATCATTTCTTCTGGATTGAAAGAGGCCACGGGTGAAATTTACTTTGACTCTGCCGCGTCCGACGAGACGGTCGCATCGACCGCGGATGACACGGTGGCTGACTCACGAGCCTCACGTTCCGCCATCTTCAGCAGGAACTGTCGGTCGACGCCCTTGCTCTTGCGGTAGGCACGTTCACTCATCACTTCGAGACGTGCCAGCGCCGGCGGCTCGGGCCGCGAGGTTTTCCAGAACCAGATCGTCAACCCGAAGAGTCCGATACCGCCGAGAATCAGAAGAACCGAGATCAGGGTCACGATTCCGACTTCGGCGAACACGTTCACACCCTAGTGAGATGCGACCTCACGGCACGGCCAACCTGGTCGGGTTCGATGAGAAATGAGTCGTGGCCGTGGGGTGAGTCGATCTCCACGTAGTCGGCATGACCACCGTTTTCACCCACAAGGCGCGCGATTTCGCGCTGCTGGTAACTGGGGTACAGGATGTCGCTCCAGATGCCGATCGACAGCACGGGAACGGTGATGCGACGGGCTGCCGCCACTACTCCCCCGCGTCCGCGGCCGATGTCGTGCAGGTCCATTGCCTTGCCGATGACGAGATAACTGTTCGTGTCGAATCGACGCACGAGTTTGTCACCGTGATGATCGAGGTAACGCTCGACTTCGAAGCGGTCCCACATTTCGATTCCACTCTTGTCGGCGTTGCCGTCGGCGAGCTCACGCCCGAACTTTTCGGTGAAAACGTTGTCGCTGCGGAACGTCACCTGCGCAACCATGCGCGCGATGGCAAGCCCCTCCCACGGACCTTCTCCGGGAGCAGCTTCGTAATAGTCGCCACCTTGCCACTTCGGGTCGAGACGAATCGCACGACGACCGATTGCACCCCACGCAATCTGCTGTGCGCTCGCCTGCAGACACGTGGCGATGGGGATGATCGATCGCACGCGGTCGGGGAACATGACCGCCCACTCGAGAACCTGCATGCCGCCCATCGACCCACCGATGACGCTGTGCCACGTACGGACGCCGAGACTGTCGGCGAGACGCGCCTGCGCGCGCACCATGTCGCGAATCGTGATCACGGGAAATCGCGAACCGTACGGTCGACCATCGGCCGGATGTGGTGACGCGGGGCCGGTGCTGCCCTGACAGCCGCCCAGCACGTTGGCGCAGACGACGAAGAACTCGTTCGTGTCGATGACGAGACCGGGACCGATGAGTCCCTCCCACCAGCCCGGTGTCGGATGCCCGTCGTCGGCCGGACCAGCGGCATGCGAGTCTCCCGTCCACGCATGACAGAGGAGAATCGCGTTGCTTGCGTCGGCAGCAAGCGAGCCCCATGTTTCGTAGGCAACGGTGACACCCGTCAGCGTGGAACCAACGTCGAGGGCGACCGCCCGATCAGCGGGCAGCGAGAAGAACTTGCGCGTGCCGGTGGGTTCGCCTGCGCGCCATGCACCGGTGGCCGGATAGTCACGTCGATGTCCTGACACTGTCCCTCTCCTTTCCGCTGAAACTCTCGCGTTCGACGCTGTGCTTTGCAGTACGAGGGACAGGGTCCGTTGCGGTTTCCCGCCACATCCCCAACCGTTGCCGGTTGAGCTGGCACCGTGGACCAACCCCGGTTGCCGGACCGGTTTCCCGGTCACTCGTGATGCTGAAGCACCTTCATGTTAGCCACGACAACGGAAAGGGCAACGGAAAGGGCAAAGGAACTTTTTGGTGGGCACCTCGTCCCGTTATCTTGCGCCCGATGCCCGAGAACTTCCTCACGTCGCTTGCGGAAATGCGCCCCGCCGCAGGAGCAGGCTTCGGGTCGTACGCCGTCGCGCCGATCCCCGCGGGAACGATCGTCGCTGCCTTCGGGGGGACGTTGATGGACAGGGCCACGTTCGACCTCCAAGACCCCGAGCGGCGATCACGGTCGATTCAGATCGACGATGACACGTACCTGCTGGGACCCGCGGTCCGCGAGCCCGGTGATGCGGTGAACCATTCGTGCGACCCGAACTGCGGCATGGGTGGGGCGGCACAGGTGGTTGCGATGCGCGACATCTCCGCCGGCGAAGCGCTGACCTTCGACTACGCAATGTCCGACGGCAGCGACTACGACGAGTTCGACTGCGCATGCGGCAGTGCGACGTGTCGTTCGCGGGTCAGTGGCGACGACTGGCTCCGAGGCGAACTGCAAAGTCGCTACGCGCGGTATTTCGCGCCCTACCTCACGCGCCGCATCGCTGCGCAGCACCTCGCCCGCCGCCTGTCGAAGCACGACGTCGAAACGCTGATGGCCGCGATCGATGACGATCCTTACGGCGCACTCACCATCGCACTGCGCATCGCCCTCGGCCGTCCGAACGCTTCTTTCGAAACGCTCGTGCGACTTGCACCGATCGACCCCGCCTGGCGCAGCGGCGCAATCGCCGGCCACGTCGCCGCACTCGACCGACTTGCGGCGTTGTTGAACGAAACCAGGGGTTTCGCCCCAGCCTGAGCCGGTTCAGCCGAGCAACGGTTGGGTGAAGCGCAGGCGTTGGTCGAAGCCCGCCTCACCGGGCAGGAAACCGTTGCGGTCGGGCCACAGCATTTGAACCACGTCAAATGTCCGACCCTTGTGCCACGACGTTGCACTCGCGAACAGGTGCCCATGGGTGGATCCGTCGACGAGCACGAACTTTGCTCGCTGCTCACCATCGAAAAGACCAACGATTTCGGCATCGATTTCGATCGACTGCCCCGACCCACAAACGTCGGCGATCAGATCGAACAGGCCACGGCACGCCACCGGGGTCAGGCCAAGGATCACGACCTCGGGCATGGAAAGAGCCGTGGGAAAATTCACCGTGTACGAGTACGTCGGCATGGGCACGCCATCCGCCGTCGTCGACGCACCGGGCGGGACCGACTCGATCGCCCAACCGTTCGTCTCGACCATCCACGAGATTTTTTCGTCGTGCGGGATGTGGAAATCGGGCAGGTCGGCGGTCATGTCGTCTCTTCTTTCACAACAAGTCGTGTGCGTCGAGATCGAGCGCGTGTTGTGCGGCGCGGGTCGCCATCGCCGCAAACATCGCCTCACCGCGTTCGGTCTTGGTCACGACCATCGAGGCAACCACAGCCATCACCAGGCCGGCGAAGCTGGCATGCGCGTACTCGCGCAGGAACGCGACACGGTCGAGTTCGATTCCGTAGGCACGAATCGCCGAGATGTAGTCGTCGATGAGACCGCCCTCGATCGAACGTCGCACGTCGGGCATCACGGCCGCGCCCATGAAGTACGAAACGTCCACGACACCCGGTCCGTGATTCGGCGTCTGCCAATCGACGACCGCAACGGGCGGACCACCCGCGTCGGTGCCGAAGAGGAGGTTGTCGAGCCTGTAGTCGCCGTGACCGAGCGTCAGCGTGCTGCTGCGACCGTCGATCCAGTCGGCGAGACGCGGGCCGAAAGCCACTGCCAGGTCGTGCTGCTGCGGGGTGAAGTACTTGGCGTACGTCGCGAGAAACGCCGCCATGAGGTGCTGATAGGCGGCCTGGAGCAACTCCCCGTCGGCTCGCGCCGTGCGGCGCTGCAGCCAATCGACGTCGTACAGCGTTGGGTCGCCCCAGCGCGGACCATGAAGCTTCGCCAACTCGACGACTGCACGCGCGGCTTCGTCGACCGTGCAGCCGGTGATCTGGTTTCCCGGCACGGCAGGCGCCAGGTCTTCCAGTACGAGAACGAAATCGTGCGTCGACTCGTCGAACTCAACCCAGTGGCACTGCGGGCGACGCACGTCGACGGTGCCGGCGAGACGCATGTAGAACTTCGCCTCGCGTTCGTAGGTGCGGTGCGCAATACCCGCTGCCCGGCTCTCCTCACCCGGAGAAGGCAATTTCACGACCACCGAGGCGGGCACGTCCGACCTGTTCGACACGATGGCGACGCGGTAGTTGGCACCGATCATTCCCTCACCGATGCGGTCGGGTTCACCCGTCGACACGCCCGGGCCGAACACTTGCTCCCAGAAAGCAGGCGTCAGCGACGAGAGATCACGCACCGGCACAAACTAGCGTCGGGTTCGGTGGCGTCGAACCGTTTCAAACCCCTCTTGCGACCCCGCATGATCGCCCTTCATGCCCTCGCAATCGTGCTCGTCGTCGTCATGGTGAACCTCTCCGCGTGGCAGTTCGGTCGCCTCGAGGACCGCCGAACTTTCAACGAACAGGTGCGCAGCCGCGCGAGCATGCCACCCGCCGCGATCACCGACCTCGTCGGCCTCTCGCCGGACGATGTTGAGTGGCGTCCGGTCGTGGTGCGGGGAACGTTCCGCCCGGAGGACGAAGTCATCGTTCTCAATCGCAGTCAGAACAACACCGCAGGCGTCGACGCATTGACACCACTCGACTTCGCGCTCGACGGCAACAAGTACGTCATCCTCGTCGACCGCGGGTTCGTTCCTCTGTCGGCCGAGATTCCGCCTCCGACGACGGGTGAGGTGGAGTTTCTTGCCCGGGCGCGCAAGTCCCAGCAACGTCGTCTCGGCGGACTGACCGACCCCTCGGAGGGCGTGCTCCGCGAAGTTCAGCGCGTCGATGTGGCACGGATGGCAGGACAGATGAAGGAGTCCGACGACCAAACCGTCCTGCCTTTCTACGTCGACTTTCTGCAGTCGACCTCGGGAAACGACGACATCGTCGGGAGCATCGCAACTGTGGCCAACCCGGAACTCACCGAAGGTTCGCATCTCTCGTACGCGATCCAATGGATCATCTTTTCGATATGCGTGATCGTCGCGTGGTTCATTCTCGCAAAGCGCGCGATTCGATCTCGGCCATCCGCCTGAACTGCTCGATCACGTTCGGCGTTTCGTAATTGACGTCCGTACTGCGGTAGACCGTGTCGACGTTCACCGCGATGCGACCAAATTCGCGAAGGTCCCGGGTCGCGGCATTTCCCTGCATCTCGCGCACGATCTGCCATGCCGCATCGAACGCGTCGACCCCGTTGGCATGGCACTCCCGTGCCGCTCCGAGAACGGTGGTCAAATAGTCGCGCACGGCCACGACACCCGCCTTGTCGGTGACCGGTCCGTGACCCGGCACCACAGTCTCGACGTCCATCCCCAGCATCAGGTCGCATGCCGCGATCCAGTTCTCGAGCGGCCCCGCCCACACGATCGGGGCACCACCGTTGAAGAGGATGTCGCCCGTGAACACGGTTCTCGAGTCGGGAACCACGACGATGGTGTCACCGTTCGTGTGTGCGGGTCCGACTTCGATCAATTCGATCGCTCGGCCGCCTATCTCCACCTCGAGACGACCTTCGAACGTACGCGACGGTGGGGTGAGTTCGATTCCATCGAAGCGAAAGTCCCCGAAGAATGAGCGGAACAGTTCACCGACGTCGCCCGGTGCCGCGTTCAATTGCGCCATCATCGCCGGCGGCACATGGTTCATCTCCTCCGCGGCGGCCCGCGACGCGATGATCTCGAGATCCGCGACGAGTTGGTTGCCGTAACAGTGGTCACCGTTTGCGTGCGTGTTCACCACGGTGCCGATGGGTGCTGCGCTCGTGGCGTCGGCCATGGCCGACAACATTGCTGCTGTCAGGTCGAGGTCGAAGAGCGTGTCGACGAGCAATGAGGCGCCGTCTCCGACGACAAGACCCGCGTTGCTGTAACCCCAACCACCGTCGGGCTGCAAGTAGGCATGGCAGCCGTCGGCAACCTCATGCAAACCGAGTGCAAACGGAACCCCTTCGTGCGCCATGCGGACGATTCTGACACGCGGTCAACGCAGGCGTTCTGCAACTCCCGAAGCGATGCGTCCGGCCACCGCCATCACCGGCATCTGAGTCGCGGCACGGGGAATATCAGGGAACACCGACGCGTCCGCAACCCAGAGACCGTCCACTCCGAAGACCGCTCCCGCGTTGTCGACGACCGCCTCGCTGTCGCGTTCCACACCCATGCGACACGTGCCGACGGCGTGTGAGTATGCGCCGGGCTGACGCCGTACGTAGGAGATGATCGTTTCGTCGTCATGGGCGAGCAAAGCCGCGAGAGGTGTGCCGGTGGCGTCGATGGAAACCGACTCGACGACGTCCCCGAACTCTTTTGTCGCACACAGATCCGCTGCCAGCCGCAACGCAGCGAGCATGCGCGTCGCATCGTCGTGCGTTTCGAGCGTTCCCAACACCACCTCGGCGGTGCCGTCCACCTCGGCCACGTGACCAACGGACGACACTTTCGTCACTGCGACGACCAGTTGATTGGGGTCGACGGGCAGCAGGTTGATGTCCGAATCGTCGACCGATGATGCCACGACGATGCCCGTGACGTCGAGGCTCCCCGCAGCGGCCTCGACACCGTTGCGAAGTCGCAACCACAACGAGATCGCAGGATGGTCCTTCAGATTCCGGCCGATCCCCGCCCGCGACACTCCGCTTCTTCGCAAGAGGATCGGGCTCCACACCGTGCCCGCAGCGAGCACCACGCCATCGGCAACGAACTCCTCGTCACCAACTACCACGCCACGTGCACGATCGGCTTCGACCGCTATCTCGGCGACCGGTTCCCCGGCATGGACGACCATGCGACCCGCGTCTTCGAGCACCCGCGGCGTGATGAACACGCTGGATGCATCGGCGCGACGACCCTCGCGCAACGACAAGGCGACGGGTCCCGCCCCATCGTAGGTCTCACCCACGTGTCGACACTCGCCGGCACCCATTCCACGAGCCGCGGCCAATACCGCACCCGTCAGCGGTCCGGACTCACCTGCCGAAGCGAAGTGCGATGGAAAGCCGAGCGATGCAATTTCCGCGCTGACGGAACGCCAGTTCCAGCCGGTGCATCCGTAAAGGGCGGACCACGCGTCCCAATCGTCCTTCGTGCCCCACATTTGCACTAGTGCGTTGATGGCGGTCGTGCCGCCAAGGGCCCGTCCGCGCAAGTAGGGGTAGCGGAACCCACCGGTGTAGGTCGAGGCGTAGACCGATGTATCGATCAGATCATTTCGTGAAGTCGATATTGCGAGATGTGGTGAGGTGTTCGTTGCCGAAACCTCACCGGACTCGAAGAGATGCACCTCGTAACCGGCATCGAAAAGACGCGCGGCGGCCACACAGCCGCCGGCGCCCGCACCGACAACGACGATGCGGCGACTCAGGAGGGCTTTCCCGCGTCGCCGTTTGCCGACTCCGCATACCTACGTGCCGCATCTGCATAGTGAAACGCAGTCGGCAGCCCGTGAAGGGTCGCGCCGCCGTCGACGCACAAGGTCTGGCCGGTGACGAACGCCCCCTCGTCACTGCAGAAGAAGAACGCAGCCTTCGCGATGTCATCCGACGAGCCCATGCGTCGCAACGGTGTGAGTTCTTGCAATGCCTGAATCGCGGGCTTCACCTGGAAGATGCGCGCCGTCATCGGGGTTTCGATGAGCCCCGACGCCACGCAGTTGAACCTGACCTTCTTCGGGCCGTACTCCACGGCTGCGATCTTCGTCGCATACTCGACACCCGCCTTCGAACTGCCGTATGCCGCAAGACCAACGGCCGGGCTGTGAGCCGTCTGAGACGAGATCGAAAGGAACGAACCGCCTCCCGTCGCAGCCATCGAGTTGCCGAAGTGCCGCATGCAGTAGATCGCGCCGGTGAACTGCACCGCTTGCATGGCCGTCAGCTTCTCGGGCGTGAGATCGGCGATCGGCGTGCTTTGTTCGTAACCCGCACAGTTGACCGCGATGTCGACCCTGCCGAAATCGGCTTCGACCGCCGACACCAACGCCACGACGTCATCGTCGACCGTGATGTCGCAGGTGTAGCCCTTGCCGCCAACTTCGGCAGCGGCTGCATTCACCAAATCTGCCCGACGCGCCGCAATCGCCACGCGCGCGCCTTCCGCCGCGAAGCGTCGAACGATCGCCTCACCGAAGCCGCTGTGTCCGCCGATGACGACGGCGACCTTCTGACCCAACTGCCCCATGTCTCCCCCGATCGCTCCGGGGAAGATTCTCCGCTAGTTGGTGCTTCTTGGCAAGCCCGCGAGGTGACCGGCGTCGTTGTAACGAACGATCTGCCAACGGCCGGGACGTACGTGTACCAGCTCGGTCACCGAAGTGTTGAGGGTGTGCACCTCGAACTCACCCACCGGAGCGCTGCGCAGGGCGTGACGCAGACAGGTGTCGATGACGCCGGCATGACAGGCAACCACCACGGTGCCGCCCGACCAGGTATCGACCGTGCGCCGCAGGGCGCCTCCGACACGGAATTGGAAGGCCGCGACGGTTTCCCCGCCCGGGTATGTCTCGTCGTAGGGGTCGATCGACCAATCGCGATGCCCGAACTTTTCGACGAAGTCTGCATAGGTCATGCCGTCACACACCTCGCCAGGGTCGTGTTCGCCCCAGTCGGCATCGATGACGATGTCAGGGTGACCGAGCGACGGTGCAATGAGGTTCGCGGTCTCTATTGCACGCTTGTAGTTGCTCGCCACGAAAGCAGTCGGTGCCTCGATACCTTCGGAATGCCAACGGGCATTCAACGCTTCGGCTTGTTTGCGACCGAGCACCGAGAGGCCGGAGCACTTGCGCGGGCCACCGATCATCTTGTCGACCGCCACCTGCGACTCGCCGTGACGCACGAGGATGATACGGGTTCCGGTCACGTCAGTTTCTCCACGAACGCCTCGAGCTGGCGCAGGTTGCGGCATTCGTAAACGCCGTCGGTATGCGTGCCGTACTCGCCGACGATCGAATCACCCGTGTTCCAGTACGAACGGGGTTCGGGGTTCAACCAGTACACGTGACGCGCACGGTGCTTCATCTCGCGGACAACCCAACTTTGGGCCGCGTGATAGTTGTTGCGTGCGTCACCGAGCAACAAGACGGTTGTCTTCGGACCGACGTCCTTGCCGTAGCGCTCCCAGAACACCTCGAAAGCGTGCCCATAGTCGCTGTGGCCATCGACCCAAACGACGTCGGCCTCGGTGTTGACCCGGTGGATGGCCTCGGTGATGTCCTCGGTCGCCTTGAAGTACTCGGTGACCTCGTCGAGACCGTCGATGAACACGAACGAGCGCACCTTCGAGAACTGGCCCTGGATTGCGTACACCAGCATCAGCGTGAAACGCGCAAACGCAGCCACGCTGCCCGAGATGTCGGCGACGACCATGAGTTCCGGCTTGGCGGGTCGCGGGTACTTGAACTTCGGTTCGGCGGGCACGCCGCCGTAGTTGAGTGAGTGACGAACCGTGTTGCGGAAGTCGAGGGGTCCCTTGCGGCCGTGACGACGCTTGCGGGCCAATCGGGCGGCCAGTTTTCGGGTCAGCGGATAGAGGGCCTTCTTCAGGCTCTGCATTTCGTCGCGCGACGCGTGCATGAACTCGACGTCCTCGGGCAACGGTTTGCGCAACGTCTTTGCCATCGCCTCCGCGCCGCGATCGGCAACCAACCGACGACGTATCTCCGCTTCGATTTCTTGCTTGAACTTTTCGATGCGGTGCTGCATCTCGTCGTTCTCGAGGCGCCGCTCGAGGTCGTCGATCGGCTGTTGGCCGTCGTTCGACTTGGCCTGCTCGATCTTGCTCATCATGTTGTCGAGGTCGAGGTTTCTCAGCGTGCGGTACAGGTAGTACGTGCCGCCGACGGGACGACCGGGCTCCATCCCGGCGAACCGTTGCACCGCCTGCTTGGCGAGCGCACGCATCATCGCTTGGTCACCGTCCATGAGAGCCCGCATCAGCAGGTTCATCAACTCTTCCTGGGTGAGCGAGTCCATCGCTCCGGCGCCGCCCTTGCCTTCACCCTGTTGCATTTGTTCTTGAATCTCGCGCCAGAAGTCGCCGGCGTCTTCGTCGTCTTTCAGGGCGTATTCGGGCCCGCGCAGGCTGAAGTAGACCTCGAAAACGGTTTCGAATGCGCGCCAGTGGGCGGCGTTCTTCACCAGCGTTGCGCCGAGGGCCCACTTGAAGGCCTCGCGGTCTTCGAGTGGGATCTGCTTGATCGCCTCCATGGCGTCGAGGTTCTCGGTCAAACTGACCGGCAACCCCGCGTTGCGCAGTTCGGCAACGAAGCCGGACATCAGGTCGAGCATCGTGCGCTTCCTGCTACTTGTCCGACGACAGTTCCTTCGCCGCCTTGGCGATGTCGGTCTGGTACTTGAGGAGGATGTGCAGGGTCTCCTTGGCCTGTTCGGCGTCGATGTGCTCGATACCGAGCAGCATGAGCGTGCGCGCCCAGTCGATGGTCTCGCTGACGGACGGAGCCTTCTTCAGGTCGAGCTGACGAATGCTGCGCACGATGCGGGCGATCTGGTCGGCCAGGTGGTCGGTGATGCCTTCGACCTTGGCGAGAACGATTTCCTTCTCGCGGTCCATGTCGGGGTAGTCGACGTGCAGGTAGAGACAACGGCGCTTCAAGGCCTCGGACAGTTCGCGGGTGTTGTTCGAGGTGAGGAACACCAGCGGAATCTGCCTTGCGGTGATCGTGCCGAGCTCGGGAATCGACACCTGATACTCGCTCAGAATCTCGAGCAGCAGTGCTTCTGTTTCGACTTCCACACGGTCGACTTCGTCGATCAGCAGGACCACCGGGTCGTCGGCGCGGATGGCCTCGAGAAGAGGGCGCGTCAACAGGAACTCTTCGCTGAAGATGTCCTCGTGCACTTCGGACCAGGAGTCACTGTTCTTGTCGGCCTGGATGCGCAGGAGCTGTTTCTTGTAGTTCCACTCGTAGAGTGCTTTGGACTCGTCGAGACCCTCGTAACACTGCAAACGAATGAGGCGGGCGCCGATCAGGTCGGCGATGCTCTTGGCCAGCTGCGTCTTGCCGGTTCCGGCCGGACCCTCGACGAGAACGGGCTTGCCCAGACGGTCGGCGAGGAAAGCGACGCTTGCAATGCCGTCGTCGGCGAGATAGTTGACCTTTTTCAGGCCATCACGCACAACCTGCACTGAATCGAAGCGGTTCCCCATGCCTGCATCCTACCGTTCGGTAGGCTTGGGTCACCAATGGATGCGCCGCGCGACCTGCTGCGAACCAACGTTGCCGTCGCGGCAGGAACCGCGGTGTCACGCGTCACGGGTCTCGCCCGAATCGTTGTCTTTGGCATCGTCATCGGCCAGACCGCAGTGGCCGATGCCTACGACGGTGCAAACAATTCATCGAACTCCATTTACGAACTTCTCATCGGTGGCGTTTTTTCGGCGGCACTGGTCCCGGTGTTCACCCGGCTCTTTCATGAAGATGACGACGAGGCCGAGCGGGCTGTCGTCTCGACTGCAATCATCTCCCTTGCCGCCCTCACCGCGGTTGCCGTTGCGTGCGCTCCGTTGATCTTCAGGCTCTTTTCGCTGAACCCCGCTGCCGGCATCGACGTGGCCGCCTACCGCAACGTGGGCACGATGCTTGCGCGCGTCTTTCTGTTGCAGATCTTCTTCTACGGTCTCACGGCACTCGCGACGGCCGCGCTGAACGCGCGCCGCAGGTTCATCGCGGCCGCTTGGGCTCCCGTCGCGGCAAACGTCGTCATCGTTGGGCTGATCGCCCTTATCCCGCTGTCGATCGACGGCCGCCCCGGTCTCGACACCATCGCCGACAACGCCACCGTACGTTGGCTCCTCGGCAGCGGCGCAACGATCGGCATCGCCACGACCTCGATCATCGTTCTCCTCGTTGCACGGTCGTCGGGCCTGTCGTTCGGATTGAGACCCGACTTCCGGCACCCGGCGGTACGACGCCTCGCGCGCCTGTCCCTGTGGACCTTCGGCTACGTAATGACAAACCAAATCGCACTGGTGATCGTGCGCAACCTGGCGGAACCCGGAAGCGGTGGGCCCGACGCGTACACGAAGGCGTTCACGTTCTTCCAGTTGCCGCACGCCCTGCTTGCCGCCTCGATCACGACGACCTTCGCGCCCGATCTCGCGCGCGCCGCTGCGTCAGCCGACCGCGACGCATTCGTCGGTCGCCTGTCCCTCGGCGTTCGCCTGATCACCCTTCTCACGCTCCCCTTCGCAGCCCTGTTCTTCGTCACGTCGCGACCAATGATCGGCGCCCTGCTGCAACACGGGAACTTCACCGCAGAAGCCGCACACAACACCGCACGCGCGCTGATGGGATTCTCCGTCGGGCTCGTGGGCTTTTCGGTGTATCTCTTCGTGCTCCGCGGGTTCTACGCCCACGAGGACACACGCACACCGTTCGTCATCAACTGTTTCGAAAATGCCCTCAACGTGGTGCTCGCCGTCATCCTCGTCGACCGTCACGGCGTGCTCGGACTCGGCCTCGCGTTCGGCATCGCCTACATCGTCAGCGCAATCGTCGCATTGATCATCTTCGAACGCCGACATCCGGAGTTCGCGTCGATCGCCTTGCTGCGGTCGTTGTCGCCGATGCTCGCAGCGACGGCCCCCGCGGCCCTCTCGGCATGGGCGATCGGTCGCGCGCTCGATGACACCGCCGGCGTCGGAGCCGTCATCCGAACGGCAGCGTCGTACGCAGTCGGCGTGGTCGTATACGTGGGTTTCCTGCGGCTGCTGCGAGTGCGCGAGACCACCGCGTTGGTCGAACGGTTCCGCAGCCTCAGCGCAGGGCGCTGAGAACAACCATCTCGTCACGATGCACGACGAGTGTCGACACTCCTTCGGCAAGATCGGACGCGCGCTTTCCGCGGAGACCGGCAATCTCGGCATGCGACATTGCGGTTGCCCCTCGTGCCACCAAACCGCCCGATTCGTCGACCACGTCGACCACGTCACCAACCACGAAGTCACCCTCGACCGCCGTCACTCCCGGGGACAAAAGTGACGTCCCGCGCGATTCGATGGCAGTCACCGCCCCGGCGTCGATGACGACGCGGCCCTCGGGCTGCGCCGCAAAGGCGATCCACAGCCGTCGGGCCGACAGTTGACGATCACGACCGAGGAACGTGGTACCAACCGTCGTTGCAGGGTCGACTGCATCGACCAGAACGTTGTCGCGCGACGCACGGGCGATCACGGTTCGCACACCGGACCACGATGCGATGCGTGCCGCGGAAAGCTTTGAAGCCATTCCACCGCTGCCACGAGCGGTGCCCGCACTGCCGGCGGCAACGCTGAGCAGGTCGTCGTCGGTCGACACCTCGTCGATGAGCAACGCATCGTCATTGGATCGGGGATCCTTTGTGTAGAGCCCCTCTTGGTCGGTCAGCAACACCAGAACGTCGGCAGCGACACTGTGCGCCACCAACGCTGCAATTCGGTCGTTGTCGCCGAAACGAATTTCGTCGTTCGCAATCGCATCGTTTTCGTTGATGACGGGAAGAACGCCAAGTTCGAGCAGACGCAACATGGTCTGACGCGCGTGCAGGTATTGCTGGCGGTCACCGAAATCGTGCGGCACGAGCAGCACCTGGCCGGTCACCACACCATGGGGTGCGAAGACCGTGTTGTAGCGCTCCATCAGCCGGCTCTGGCCAATCGCTGCGAGGGCTTGCAATGTACCGACGTCGTCGGGACGCTGCGCCATGCCGAGAGCCGCAACACCGGCCGACACTGCACCGCTGGTGACGAGCAGCACCTCGTGGCCGTCGCCCCGCAGTCGCGCAATCTGCGCCGCGAGAAAAGTGAACATGTCGGCGTTGAGCACACCGTTTGCGTGGGTGACCGAGCTGGTTCCGACCTTGACGACGACGCGCATCAGATCTCCGCCGTGTATTCGAACGAGAAGTCGCCGATGTGGACGACATCGCCGTCCTGTGCGCCGGCACGGGACAACAAACGACCGACGCCCATCTTCTTCAAACGCTCGTCGATGTAGTTCAAGGCCTCAGCGGATGTGATGTCGTTGAGCGCGACCGACCGCACCGCGTTGCGGCCGATGATTCGGAACTCGTTCTCTCCGACATGCTCGACATAGGTGCCCTCGGGCTCGGGACGCAGGATGACGGTCGCCTCGCGTGGCGGGATCGCCTCGCGGGCCTGCGACACCAACTGAGCGAGTTTGCCCACGACGGCCCGCACGCCCTGACGCGTGACGGCCGACATGGTGAGACCCGACCATTCGGTAAGAACCGCCGGGTCGGCCACATCGACTTTGCTGCCGACCACGATGCGCGGACGAGCGACGAGGGCCGGGTCGTACGCCTCGAGCTCGCGCAGAAGAATCCGTTCCTGTTCGTCGGGTGCCATGCCGTCCATCGGAGCGAGGTCGACGAGGACGCACAGCGCGCGGGCCCGCTCGATGTGACGCAGGAACTGATGGCCGAGACCACGACCCTCGCTTGCTCCTTCGATGATTCCCGGAATGTCGGCGACGACGAATTCGGTCGACTCGTCGACGCGCACGACACCGAGGTGCGGTTCAAGTGTCGTGAAGGGATAGTTGGCGATCTTCGGCTTGGCCGCCGAAATGGAACTGATGAACGTGCTCTTCCCCGCATTGGGAAACCCGACGAGGGCGACGTCGGCCATCAGCTTCAGTTCCAGTTTCAACCAGCGCTCGGCGCCGTACTCACCTTGTTCGGCGAACTTCGGTGCGCGTCGACGGTTCGAAAGGAACCGCGCATTGCCGCGCCCACCTCGACCGCCCTCGACCGCCTTCCAACGATCGCCGTGCGCGACCAGATCGGCGAGCACCTCTTCGGTGTACATGTCGCGCACGACGGTTCCTTCGGGAACCCTGATTTCCAGGTCGCGGCCCGACCTGCCGTGGAGGTCTTTGCCCATGCCGTTCACTCCGTCATCGGCGCGGCGGTGTGGGTGGTCGCGGAAAGCCAGCAGCGAAGCCACGTTGTGGTCGGCGACGAGCCAGATGTCGCCCCCGTTTCCGCCGTCGCCGCCGTTGGGTCCACCGAAAGCGACCGGGCCCTCGCGACGAAAACTCACGCATCCGGCTCCGCCATCGCCGGCGCGCACGTTCAATTGGCACTCGTCGACGAAGGCACTCATGGTGGGAATCAGGCTAATGGCGCACACCTGTCACCTATCGTCTCTTTTGTGAGCGGTTCGTCATCCCCTTCCGACTCCACAAGCCGTGCCGAGGTGTGGGCCTCCACCATGGCTGGCCATGCGCTTTCCCATTCGCCAAGGAGTGTTCGCTTCGCACATTCCGACTCGCACGCGTCCACCGGCGCGCAACGGCTGGTATCGCGCGACGAACGCGAAGACCACGAGAACAATCTCCTCGCCCCGAACGCCACACGTTCAATAGGAGCGGGCACCCGCACCCGACCCGAAGAACCCGACACATTCCGCACCTGTTTTGAACGCGACCGCGATCGCATTCTCCATGCGGCCGCCTTCCGTCGACTCGCCGGCAAAACACAGGTGTTCGTCTTCCCCGACGACCACCAGCGCACGCGCCTGACTCACGCCCTCGAGGTTGCACAGGTCGCCACGGCCATTTCACGGGCGCTCGGCCTCAACGTCGCCCTCACCGAGGCCATCGCGCTCGGCCACGATTGCGGACATGGGCCGGGCGGTCATGCCAGCGAAGACGCACTCAGTCCGTTCGTCGACGGCGGTTACGACCACGCGCTGTGGGGCGCCGACGTCACGCTCGCGCCGTTGAATCTGTGTCGCGAAACGCTCGACGGCATTCGCAACCATTCGTGGTCGCGACCGGCGCCGATGACACCCGAGGGCGAGGTCGTCTCGTGGGCCGATCGCATTGCCTACGTGTGTCACGACTTCGAAGACGCCGCCGATGCACGCGTCGTGTCACCCAATGACCTGCCCGGGATCGTGCGCGAACGCTGTGGCACGTCGCGAGCGAAGCAAATTTCTTCCTTCATCGTCGGCATGCTCGACGCCACGCAGAGCACCGGACGTATCGCGATGACAACCGACATGGCCGAGGCACTCGGCGCCTTCCGGCAGTTCAACTACGAAGCCGTGTATCTACGACCCGAATCACAGGCCCAGGCAGCATCGGTCATTCGCGTCCTCCAGGCCCTGGTCGAGCATTACGCGGCACATCCGGCGACGTGTCCCGCCACGCGTCAACTCGACGCAACTGCGAAGTCGACGGAAATGATGAAAACGATCGTTGAATACGTGGGCGGCATGACCGACCGTTACGCGTTCCAACAAGCGATCAGCTTGTTGAACTGGAGTGAATCCGACCTGCCGGTCGGCATTGACTTCCGCTGACGCGGGTCAGTTGCTGGAGGGCAGAACGTCAACGACCTTGCGGCCACGGCGCTCGCCGAACTTCACGCTGCCACCGACGAGGGCGAACAGGGTGTCGTCCTTGCCGATGCCCACGTTCTTGCCGGGGTGAACGCGCGTGCCGCGCTGGCGAACGAGAATCGCGCCGGCGCTGATCTGCGTGCCGTCGAAAGCCTTGACCCCGAGACGCTGTGCGTTTGAATCGCGGCCGTTACGTGTGGAGCCGCCACCTTTGGTCTTTGACATGGCTCAGCCTTTCGCGATGGAAGTGATTTCGACGACGGAGTACTGCTGACGGTGACCGTAGCGACGACGCTGGTTGGTGCGGCGCTTGTAGGTGAAGCCGTCGATCTTTGGCCCCTTGGCCGTGGCGATGACGCGGCCGGTGACCGACGCGTTCTTCAACTGGTCGGGTGTGGAGAGCACGGTGCCGCCGTCGACGACGAGAACCGGAGTGAACTTCACTTCGGTGCCATTGTCGACGCCGAGAAGTTCGACCTTGACGGTCTCGCCTTGGGCGACTTTTTCCTGCTTACCACCGGAGGCGATGACTGCGTACATAGCGGTTTCCGAGCCTACAAGGGCAGCCATGAGTCCCCAACCCCTATCCGATGAGGGAATGGTCGATCTTGATGCCGCGGCCCTCGCAGTCGGGGCACTGGCCTGCGAAGCTGGTGAGAAGCCCTTCTCCGATGCGCTTGCGGGTCATCTCGACAAGGCCGAGGTCGGACACCTCGAGCACCTGGGTGCGCGTCTTGTCACGGGCGAGGGCGGCACGGAAGGCATCGACCACCTTGCGGCGGTTTTCTTTCACTTCCATGTCGATGAAGTCGATCACGATGATGCCGCCGATGTCGCGAAGGCGCAGTTGCAACGCAATTTCTTCCGCGGCTTCGAGGTTGTTGTGGAACACCGTTTCCTCGAGGTTCGACTTGCCGACGTTCTTGCCGGTGTTGACATCGATGACGGTCAGCGCCTCGGTGTGTTCGATGATGAGCGACCCACCCGACGGCAGCCACACCTTGCGGTCGAGCGCCTTGTGGATCTGTTCGTGCACGTGATAATGCTCGAAAATCGGAAGGCCGGACGACGCGTCACCATCTTCTTCGCTTGAGTCACCAGATGGCGCATCTGACGCGTACAACTCGACGCGATCGGCGAGTTCGGGGTTGAAGTCGCTGATGTAACCCTTCAGATCTTCGTACAGCTGCGGATCATCGATGACCACTCCGCGGTACTCGGCGTTGAACTCTTCGCGGATGACGCGCACGGCGAGACTGGGCTCGCGGTACAGCAACTTCGGTCCGTTCGCCTTCTTGGCCGCCTCTTCGATGCGCGCCCACTCGTCGAGCAGTCGCGCCATGTCGGCGCGCAGTTCGTGCTCGGTGGCATGTTCGGCCGCGGTACGCACGATGAGACCGTGTTCCGCCGGCTTCACGCGATCGAGGACCGCGCGAAGACGACGACGTTCATCGTCGGGCAAACGCTTCGAGATGCCGTACGTCTTCGAATTTGGAATGAGAACGACGAATCGACCGGGCAGCGACACTTCCTGCGTGAGTCGCGCACCCTTTGCCCCGATCGGGTTCTTCGTGACCTGACAAAGAATCAGCTGCCGCGCCTTCAGGATGTCTTCGATGCGGCGGTCGGTCGACTTCTCGACGATGTCCTCGGCGTCGTACTGCACGTCGCCGCGGTACAACACTGCATTCTTCGGCGTGGCGATGTCGACGAAAGCGGCCTCCATGCCCGGCAACACGTTCTGCACGCGGCCGAGATAGATGTTTCCGTGGATTTGGGAAACGTCGTCAGCCGGACGGCTGACGTAGTGCTCGATCAACTTGCGACCCTCGAGAACGGCCACCTGAGTGAGGCCCTCGCGGACCTGGACGCACATGAGGTAACGACCAACGGGCCGTCCGTCGCGGGTGCGACCGCGACGTCGCTCGACGATCTCGGCTTCGACCGCAGCCTGGCTTTGGCGCTGGCGGCCGCCCTGGCCACCCTGCTGACCCGAGCCACTGCGACTGCGGCCGCGGCCTCCACGGCGACGCTTGCCGTTTCCCTGCTTGGGAGCCCCGGGTGTGCTTTGCGCCGCGGGTTGACGTGCAGGGGCCGGACGGGTGTCGCCGATCTGGGGACGACGCGGCGGCTCACCACTGGCCGACACAGCGGCTGGCGCGCCAGAGGCCGGAACGTCGGCAACGGGACGGGCGTTCTGGCCTGACTTGTTGCGGTTGCGCCCACCGCGCGAGCCACGGCGCCGTTTCTTGTTCGGCCCGGGGCTGGCGGACTGATTCGCGCCCTCGGAAGGTTGGTTCATGATGTCTCGATCCTGTGCGGCCACCAGCCGCTTGGAAAATCAGGCTATCGGCTCATCCCCGCGGAAACCGTGACCCCCGACAGTCCATGGCTCAGCGCAGACGACGCATGTGGACGCTTTGGACCAGACCCACGATGGCGGCAAAGGCAACCATGTGCGAGCCCCCGTAGGAGACGAAGGGCAAGGGCAGGCCCGATACCGGCATGATGCCAAGGGTCATGCCGATGTTCTGGAAGGTCTGCCAGAGGATCATGGAAAACGCACCGAGGGCGATGAACTGGCCGAGCCGGGTGCGCGACAGGCGACCAACCCGCCAGATTCGCCACAACAACAACGTAAAGAGTGACAGCGTGATTGCCGCCCCGATGAGGCCGAACTGCTCGGCGATGGCAGAGAAGATGAAGTCTGTCGACTGCACCGGGATGAACGCCCCGTTGGTGAGCGGGCCCTGCAGGAAGCCCTTGCCGGTGATGCCCCCGGTCGCAACGGCGCGCTTGGCGAAGCGCACCTGCAGCACGACGTCCTTCAGCGCCGACTCCGTCGAATTCTGATTGAGGAAGGCCTCGATGCGACGGAACTGGTAACTGCGAATGACACCGCTCCACACCGCAACCGTCGCCGACAGGATCGCAAGAGACGTGATGGAAACGATGTACCGCACCTTGCTGCCCGCGACGAACAGAAGACCCATCGTGCAGGCGAGCAATACCGTCGCCGAGCCGAGGTCGGGCTGCAACAAGATGAGCCCCACCGACGCACCCACGATGACGAGTGTGATGACGAACCGGTGGTACGGCAACTGCTCGTTCTCTTCTTCCGATAGATAGCCCGCGAGCAGCAACAACAAGGCGAATTTCGTGAACTCGGCCGGCTGCAGTGACACGATGCCAAGATCGAACGACAGACGTGCACCACCACGCACCGCGCCCGCAATGAGAACGAGCATCAAGGCCACGAGCGAGGCGCCGTAGAAGAACTCCGCCCTCCCCCGCAGCCACTCGTAGTCGAGGGCCATCACGATCGCCATCACCAACGCGGCCGCGATGATGTAGATGATCTGTCGCTGCAAGAGGTAGTACGGGTCGACACCACGGGCAAGCAGGCGCGGTCGCGTCGTTGAATACACCGCAAACGCGCCGATCGTCGACAGGGCAGACACGGCGAACACAAGCAACCAATCGATGTTTCGACTGGGGTCGGCCATGCTTCGCCCAATGCTTCCCATTCCCGACATCGACGGTCGGCGACGCACCGCCTCGAGCACCGCCATCAGTCGCGCACTCCTCCGCCGTAACCCGACAGACACAACGGACTGACAAGCCGCTGCGAACGCGCCACCGCAGTGCTGTTGATGTCGAGCGGGTTGCTGGGAACCACTTCCTGCGGATCGACGACGCCGGCGAGTGCGGAGAACACACACTTGACGACTGGCGCTGCACCCTGTGACCCGTATCCCGACTTTTCGAGATAGGCGACCGCGGTGAAGGGCCGCGTGGGGTCGAGGCTGAAAGCAGCGAATGCGGATGAGTCATTCCACGGAAGGTTCTTGAAGCCCTGTGCGGTGCCCGTCTTGCCGGCGATCGGCAACAACTTCTTCGGGTAGTTCTTGAAGAGAAACTCTCCGGTGGCCTTGTGGTAGAAGTCCCAGTCGATTCCGGGTCCGTTCACGACACGCGTGAGACCACGCACGATCGGGTCGTGCACTTCGGGCGGCATCTCGACGGTGCGAATCACCTCGCCACGGGTGCGATCCTCGACGACGATTGCCTTCGAAAGATCGGCAAAACCCGCATCACCATCGGGCGTTCCGGATTCGAGGATGCGATTCGTGACGTGGGGCGTGACGACACGCCCGTTGTTCGCCAACACCGAATACGAGACACCCAGTTGCAACGGCGTGGCGGCGAGCAAACCCTGACCGATCGCGAACTGAATGTTGTCTCCCACGTAGTACGCGCGACCCTCTTCCTTGGGAATCGCACCGGCGTCGGCAAGCGACTTCTTCAGTTCCTTGCTTGGTAGCGCCCCGCCGTACTCGAACGGAAGGTCGATACCCGTTGGTGCACCGAAACCGAAGTTGCGAACTTCTTCCTCGAGAATCGGGCGGTAACCGCGCTGAGTGAGAATCTGCTCACCGATTTTGTAGAAGAACGTGTCCGATGAAACGGCGAGCGCGTCTTCCACCGTCACCGGGCCGTAACGGCACGGGGTGTTCGTCGCGGAACAGAACGCGTTCTTGAACACGCACTTCACGCCTTCTTGACACCGACCGTTCGGAATCGACTCCAGCTTGTACGTGCCCTCGTCGCGGTATTTGAACTTCAGTGGCTCCGCAATCTGCCCGGAATCGAGCGCGGCGAACGCGGTGAAAGGCTTGAACGTGGAACCGAGGTTGTAGCGACCGCTCACCGCGCGGTTCACGATGATCGCCTGGTCGGGGTCCTTCGTCTCGGGGAATAGTTGTTTGAACTTCGATGACGAGATACCCGCATTGAACCACCGGTTGTCGAAGTTCGGATAACTCGTCATCGCAACGATTTCACCCGTGTCGTAGTTCATCAACAGGGCGGATCCGGCGGGGGCCTTGTAGAAGTTGACCTCGGCGTACTGCGGATCGGGGTCGCCGTTCTCCAACTTCACCGTTCCTGCATCGACCTGGCGGCGCAGGCTCAACATGGTCTCGAGGGCTTGCTCGATGAACTGCTGGTAGTCGAGGTCGATCGACAATTGCACGTCGTTGCCGGGAATCGGCTCCACGCGTTCGATTTCACGAATGATCTGACCGAGGGCATTCACCTCGTAACGCACGTAACCGGGCTTGCCCCGCAGCTCGCTTTCGTACGTCTGTTCGACCCCGTACTGGCCCACGCGCTCGTTCGGCGAGTACCTGAGCGACTTGTAGTACGGCAATTGACGCTCGAGGATCGCACCCATGAACCCGACGACATGCGACCCGATGGGTGCATACGGGTACTCACGCCTCCAGCCCTCTTCCACATCGACGCCCGGGTAGTCCTCGGAGCGCTCACGGAGGAACAGCGCCGTCTGCTCGGAAACTCCCTCGCGCAGAGGAACGGGTTGGAGTGGGTCGTACAACTTGCTTTGGTAGCGCCGTTCGAGTTCGGTCACGGGAGTCTGCAGTGCGCCGGAGAGGCGGAGGAACAACTCGGCCCGCTCGGCGGGCTTGCGCACGACCGCGCGGTCGATGGTGGCGATGAGCACGCGCTCGTTGTCGGCCAATACACGCCCGTCGACGTCGAAGATACGGCCGCGCTCGGGCAACAGCGACACGGTACGAGTCCGCACTTCTGCAACGCGCGTCTCCAGACCCTCGGCATCGACGACCTGAAGGAACCACGTACGGGTGCACACAAGACCGAGCAGGACGAGAGCGAGACCGCCCAGTACGCCCAGTCGCTTCCCCGAGATCGTGGCCGGCATTCCCCTATTCTGCCCAGATGGCCTGGCGAACCGGCTTCACCAGTGCCCACTTGGCGATGCGCGCAGCAGGAACTGCAAGCAAAGCGTTGAAAGCAGCACACGTGAGAGCCACCGTCACGATCCGCGAGCCAAGCAAACCATCGACACCGACGACGAGACTCGCTGCTGGGTACAACAAAACCGCGGTGGACGTCGACAAGGCGACGGCAATGATCTTCACCCACCAACGCGCTTCGTGAACGAAAGCATTGACACCTCCGGCCATGTATCCGGCAAAGCCGAACACCACCGCCGACAAACCCATTGGTGCGGTGAGAACCATGTCATACATGAGTCCGAAGATGAAGCCCGTCACTGCGCCTGCTTCGCTTCCCGCGGCGACACCACTTGCGCACGAGAACAGCAACATGACCTGAAGCACCACACCCAACGGCCGCAACGTGTTGAAAAGAGTCGTCTGGAAGCTCAACACCACCAGACCGAGAAGAAACGTGCGCGTGGCCGGCGACTCGATGATCGCGAAGAAACGTTTCATCGCGGAATCTCCGTCGCCGGCTGATACAGCAGCACGCGCACGAAGTTCAGACTCTCAAGATTCGCCGCGAGATCTACCTCGAGCAACGGTCCCGCCGTGCCCTTCCGGTTCACAACACGTGCAACCGTACCGACCACGAGGTCGGGTGGCGCGAGACTTTGCGAACCACCCGCCGTCACCACGGGAACACCTTCACACAGGGCACCCAATCGCTCGGAGGCCTGCACGAATCGAATGATCGGAGTACGGCCGATACCCCTGCCTTCGAGTGCGCCCGTTTCGCGCGGAACGAGGCCACCCGTGTCGGGAATCGTGATCTGCGAGCCCACGCCACCGGGACGCGGCGGCAGTGTCGTCGAGAACGGCGTGAAGCCCTTGATCGTCGTCGTCGTCGGCTTGGGCAGTGTGGTCGTGGTGGTGCTGGTGGTCGTTGTCGTGCTCGTTGTCGTGCTCGTCGTCGTGGTAGTCGTCGGTGGCACGGTCGAAGTGGTGGTCGTTGTCTCACCGGGCAGGGTCGTCGTCGTGCCACCGTCGATGCCCGTCGGTGGGACTGCGGCCGCCGACGTGGTTGTTTCGGCAACGGTGGTCGTCGCCTCCGGAACCGTCGTTGTGGGGGCCGTGGTGGCTGGTGTCGTGCAGTTGCCAACCTTGACAGCAATCGCGTACTCGGGGTCGGTTGCCAGCATCACGACCGATCGTTCGAGTGTCGCGTCCGTGATTTTGCCGACGAGGCCCGCACCGTTGGTGACCGTCATCCCCACGCGAATTCCACTCGACTTGCCACGGTTCAATTCGAACGTCTGGGAGAAGTTCGACGGAGACTGCCCGACAATTTGCGCGGTCACGCTGTCGATGCCGGCGAGAGTCGGCAAACCGTTCAATGCAAGAAGTTCCTGCGCTTCGCGCACACTCGCCGCCGCCGCGATGGCCGTACCCTCTTGCTTCACGAGCAGGTCTTTCAGCGCGAGGTTCTCTTTGCGCAGCTCGCCGTAGTCGAGCACGCCGCGCCACGCATTGGACACCGGTTTGGTGACGACGTTGGTGAGTCGCTCGACGGGACGGAAGATCGTGCCGAACGTGTCACGAACCCCCGCGACGAACCCGCTGTCACGCAGGTCGAGCGTCACGAGCAGAATCGACGTGAGCAACAGCACGACGATCATGCGCCGACGTGTGAAGGACTGCACGAAGAGGAACTACCCCTCAGTCGATTCCCGTTTGGGTGAGCAGACCGCGCATCGCCTCGATGTTCTCGAGCGCCTGGCCCGAACCCAACACAACGGCGTACAGCGGGTCGGGCGCCACGACGGCACGCATACCCGTTTCGTGCGTGACGCGCTGGGTGAGGCCCGCAAGCAACGCGCCGCCGCCCGACAACACGATGCCGTTTTCCATGATGTCGGCCGCAAGTTCCGGCGGTGTGCGGTCGAGCGTCGTCTTGATGGCATCGACGATGGCCGTGATGGGTTCGGCGATCGCCTCTCGCACGTGTTCCGTCGTCAGTTCGACGCGGCGCGGAAGGCCCGACAGCGAGTCACGGCCACCGATGTCGGCGGTGAATTCTTCTTCGAGCTTCCAGGCGGAACCCATCTGGATCTTGACTTCCTCGCAGGTGTTCTCACCGATGTCGAGGCCGAATTCCTTTTTCACATAGTCGCCGATCGCCTCGGTAATTTCGTCGCCGGCGACGCGCACCGACTGGGCCACCACGATTCCACCGAGCGAGATGACGGCCACTTCGGTTGTGCCACCGCCGATGTCGACGATCATGTTGCCCGCGGGTTCATGCACGGCGATACCGGCTCCGATGGCGGCCGCCATCGGCTCTTCGATGATGTGAACGGGCTTTCGCGCGCCGGCATACTCCGCGGCATCCTGCACCGCGCGTTGCTCGACGCCGGTGATCCCTGACGGAACGCAAATCACCATACGGGGCTTGCTCCATCTGCTGGCATTGACCTGCTGGATGAAGTACCGCAGCATTTTTTCGCACACTTCGAAGTCGGCGATGACGCCGTCTTTCAGCGGTCGAATGGATGTGATGTGCGACGGCGTACGACCGAGCATGCGCTTGGCTTCCCAACCGACCGCCACCGGTTTGCCGTCGCGCATGTCGACGGCGACGATCGACGGCTCGTTGAGCACGACTCCCTGCCCCCGTACGTACACGAGGGTGTTTGCGGTGCCGAGATCGATCGCGATGTCGCGGCCGAGGCCAAGTGGGTTTCCGCCAGCCAACTTGCGACCTCCTTCGTTCCGGCTTCGTCGGGTGTGACGTTACAGAGACGGGAAGAAGATTTTGATCTCTCGTGCTGCCGACTCTGCCGAGTCACTACCGTGCACGAGGTTCTCGGTGAAAATCGTTCCGAGGTCGCCACGGATGGTGCCCGGCGC
>Ga0169931_10003112_pt1 | contig 26577 bp, 25 predicted proteins | sample Kivu_15m_20L_FD_129675 | JGI IMG/M metagenome (GOLD analysis project Ga0169931, IMG submission 129675) | Freshwater microbial communities from Lake Kivu, Western Province, Rwanda to study Microbial Dark Matter (Phase II) - Kivu_15m_20L... | ecosystem: Environmental > Aquatic > Freshwater > Lake...
AATTACGAAGCGATGAAGCACTTTACTTTTTTGTTTTTTCTGATAATTTCAGCTGCGGCCAGTGCCCAATTCACTGACAATTTCACAGATGGAAATTTCACTGCCAATCCAACGTGGACAGGAGAAACTTCCAAATTCATCGTGAATGCTGGAAATCAATTGCAGCTTTTTGCTCCGGCGGTTACAGATGATGCCTACTTGAGCACAGCAAGCACTGCTATAGAAAACGCTTCGTGGGAATTTTTTGTGCGTTTGAATTTCAATCCATCTTCTACTAACTATGCTCGCGTTTATTTGGTTTCGGATAATGAAAATTTGAAAGGCGCATTGAATGGCTACTTCGTTTATATTGGTGGCACGTCAGATAAAATTTCGCTTTTTAGACAAACTGGAACTACACAAACAGAAATTGTTACCGGCGCCTCGGGTTCAGTAAATGTAGCCAACGTGCAAGTCAAAATTCGTGTAATGCGAGATGATATTGGCAATTGGACCTTGGAACGCGACACCGCTTTGACCAATGAATTTGTAACAGAAGGCAACATTTTAGACAACACACATTTCCAAAGCGCCTATTTCGGTGTTTATTGTGATTATACCCAAACCCGTTCGCAGCATTTCTATTATGATGACATTGTGGTGACTGGCGATCCCTACATTGACACAGAAGCGGCTGTTTTTCAGCAATTGAGCATCACTTCCAGCAATCAACTCACGCTTCAGTTCAACGAAAACCTAGGCTCATCTTCAGAAAATGTGATGAATTTCTTGGTGAACAATGGCATTGGCAATCCAGAAACAGCTCAAATTAACCCCTTAAACAATTCGCAAATCATACTCACTTTTGCTGATGATTTTGAAGACAATACCAACTACATCTTAAGTGTTTCCAACATCAGTGATGTAACAGGAAATATCACCGCAAACTTTAACGAGCCATTTTATTATTTTGTGTTGAGCATTCCGCAATTCGGCGAAATCCGCATCAATGAAATCATGGCAGATGAAAGTCCGAGTGTAGGCATGCCCGCCACCGAATACGTGGAATTGTTCAATACCACCAATAAAACTTTCGATTTAGCTGGATACAAAATTTGCAACGATAACGCCTGTGGAACCATTCAAACCAGCCTTCTTCCACCAAACGGATATTTGATTATTACGCCAACTTCAGGTTTGCCACTTTTTACCGAATTCGGAATAAACGCCATCAACGCAACGTCTTTTCCTGGTTTAAAAAATGATGGCGACGAAGTGATTTTGATGAATCCAACACAAACAGAAATTGTAGACTTAACCAGCTATAATTTAAGCACTTATCAAGAGCCAAGCAAATCAGATGGGGGATATTCTTTGGAACTAATCAATCCGTTTAGTCCATGTTTGGGAAGCGACAATTGGCGCGCAACGAATAGCGTTGTCGGTGGTACGCCTGGTGCTCAAAATTCAGTTTTTGACAATTCGCCAGATGTGACGCCACCCAGCTTGGTATCCGCGTTTTTAACAACTCCAAACACCTTGCAACTTGTATTCAATGAATTGATTGAAAATAGTGAATTGGTGAATTTGCAATTCAGTACAAATGCCATCAATGAAATCGCCAATGTTGTTGTGAATGGTTCATATACCAATCAGGTGAACTTGATCTTTGAGGACGATTTCCAGCCCAATGTTGTCTATACTTTTAGCATCACAAACCTAACAGATTGCGAAGGAAATAGCACCAATTTAAACGGAACTTTTGTCCTTGCCAGCCCAGCTCAATCTGGAGATATCGTTGTCAATGAAATTCTTTTTAATCCCCTTACTGGCGGTTCAGATTATGTGGAATTGTACAACAATTCAGATAAATTTATCAATCTGAAAGACTGGAATATGGCCAATTTAAGCAATGGATTAGCAGCCAATTTCAGAATCATTGCTGCTGAGAATTTCATTTTTGAACCGCATACTTATTTGGCTTTAACGGTGGATAGTGTTCAGGTGAAACAAACGTATGTGAATCATGGTTTTGGGCGATTTGTGTATTGCGATTTGCCTACTTATTCAAACTCGGATGGCAACGTACTTTTGATTGACCCGAATAATTTGATGATTGACTCTGTAAGCTATTTGGAAAAATGGCATTTCACATTGATTTCGGATAAAAAAGGAAAATCTTTGGAGCGCATCAATCCGAATGGCCCATCGAATAGTCCGAGCAATTGGCAAACTGCATCTGAAAATTCTGGTTGGGGTACACCTGGCATGCAAAATTCGCAGTACTTGAATCCGCAAGCACAAGGACAATTTTCAGTTGAACCAACAGTAATTTCTCCAGATAACGATGGTTTTGAAGATTTTGCAATTTTCACTTATGCCCTTCCCGAGCCAGCCATGGTGGGCACAATTCGCATTTTTGACGAAAACGGGCGTCCGGTGCGCGAATTAGCAAACAACTATTTCTTCGACCAAGATGGCGAATTGAAATGGGATGGTTTGGATGACAATGGCACCAAATGTCGTGTGGGGCGCTATTTGATTTTATTCGAGGTGTATTCAGCGCAAACAGGAACGACTTTGGTGTTTAAGCAGGTGGTGGTTGTGGCGACGAAGTTGTGATTTTTGAGCTGTTACACACCGCGAAGCAGCAACGAAGTTAAAGTTTCACGGAGTAAGAACAGAGTCACACAAAGTTCTATTCTCCTCGTTAATAGATTCGCTACACTGAGTTTTTTCTTTGAGGAACTTGGTGCCTCCTTTGAGAAACTCGGTGACACTTTTTCAATTCCTTCAGACCAATAACTTAAAGTAGGCGTACCCTCTTAAATCACCCTATTCGCATGCCTTTGCAGCAAAAGCCACTTACCTTCTACTAAAATCCACACCTCGGAATAAAGCAGCTCCACTTCAAAATCTTTTTGGTCAATTTTGCCAACGAAAGTACCTGTGCCCGTTACAATGGCAACTTGATTGATGATACGTACATCCGCGTTTTTAATCGTGACACTTTGAAGTACCAATTTCCCTAAACGCAGGTTTTCAAGAATATCACTCTTGGATTCGGTCAAACCGTTCGAGTGAATGTATTGCACATTGGGGTGTAGCACTTCGGATAAAGAATCCAAATTCTTGTTCACCATCCATTGAAATTTTATAGCAGAACGCTGAAGAACGTCTTTCGCAATTTGATCAATTTGTGCTGATGCAAAATGCGTTAGAATAAGCATTCCACAAAACAAACTGAATTTGAATGGAAACTTCATTCGAGAAAATTATGCTTTCACGTTGTGATAAAGCACTTGCTTAATGGCATCAGACAAACGTTGAACATTAGGCAAAGCTTCTTCCATAAGCGATGGCGAGAATGGGAATGGCGTGTCGGATTGTGTTACGCGCATCACCGGAGCATCCAAATAATCGAAAGCATAGCGTTGCAAATGGTAAGCAATTTCCGAAGAAATAGAAGCCAAGGGCCAAGATTCTTCTAATACCACACAACGATTGGTTTTTTTGATAGACTCAACTACTGTATTATAATCGATTGGTCGAACAGTTCGCAAGTCGATGATTTCGCAAGAAATACCTTCTTTTTCCAAAGCCTCAGCAGCAGCAAATGCAACTTTCATGATTTTTCCGAACGAAACGATAGTAACATCTGTACCTTTTCGCTTCACATCGGCAACACCAATTGGAATGATATATTCGCCATCTGGAATCATCCCTTTGTCGCCGTACATTTTCTCAGATTCCAAGAAAACAACCGGGTCATTATCGCGAATAGCAGCTTTCAACAAACCTTTTGCGTCGTATGGATTTGAAGGCGTAATCACTTTCAAACCAGGAACATGTGCATACATCGACTCAAAACTTTGAGAGTGCGTTGCAGCCAATTGTCCAGCAGTACCATTTCCGCCGCGGAAAACGATTGGACAGCTGTATTGTCCGCCTGACATTTGCAGCATTTTCGCAGCACTGTTGATGATTTGGTCGGCAGCTAAAATCGCGAAGTTCCAAGTCATGAACTCAACGATTGGTCGAAGTCCGTTCATGGAAGCACCCACTGCAATACCAGCAAAACCAAGTTCAGCAATCGGCGTATCAATAACGCGCTTCGGGCCAAACTCATCCAACATACCTTGTGAAACTTTATAAGCCCCGTTGTATTCAGCAACTTCTTCACCCATCAAAAACACACGTTCATCAACACGCATTTCTTCTGACATGGCCTCTCTTAATGCTTCGCGAAATTGTACTTCTCTCATCGTAATACTTGTTATTTGTAAGAAAATTGGAAGGCAAAAGTAGTAATAAATTTGATATTGATGGCGTTTAGCGATTGGCTTTTGGGTCGCTGCGCTTTAGCCATCAGCTAACAGCAAACAGCTAACAGCCAATCACCAAAAATCCCTACCTTTGCCAAAATTTCTCCTATGCGCACCATCGTTCTCGACCAACGTCAAATCAAGCAGAAAATCGTTAGAATGGCTTATGAAATTATTGAGAATTTGTTCGAAACAGAGACCATTCATGTTATTGGAATTGCTGGAAACGGCGTTCAGCTAGCGCAATATTTGGTCGATGAAATGCGCAATATTTCAGGCCAAAATGTGCAACTCAATTTCATCCAAGTGGACAAAGACAATCCATTGTCGCATGCCATTCACTTCAATGAAGACCAGCTGGATTTGAAAAAAGCGCACGTTGTTTTGGTGGATGACGTGATCAACTCAGGGAAAACGATACAATACGCCTTGAACCACATTTTAACTCAACCCGTGCATCAGGTGAAGACCGCTACTTTGGTCGATAGAAAACACCGTCGTTTTCCTATTCATGCAGACTTCGTGGGCATTCAATTATCCACCACCATGCAAGAGCGTGTTGAGGTTTCTTTTGAAGGGGAATGGAAGGCGTTTTTGGTGTGATTCGAAATTGTAGAACTACTCCCCCCAAACCTCCATCTTCAACTCCACCCCATCAAACACCGCATAGGTATTGTGCTTGATCCAGTCGCCGATGTTGATGTACAGGGAATTTTCTGTGAGTTGGATTTGCATGGGCAGGTGTCGGTGACCGAAGATAAAATAGTCGAAATGTTCTTTTTGGAGAATTTCTTTGGCGTAAATGGCCAACCATTCGTTCTCTTCTCCCAGGAATTTCTCATCTGAATTGCCGTTTACTTTTCGGCTACGGCGCGACCAAAAATTGGCAACTGCGATTCCAAAATTAGGATGCAAACGCGCAAAGAGCCATTGACAAACCTTAGATGCAAAAACCTTCTTGATGAATTTATAGCCATAATCGCCCGGACCTAAGCCATCACCGTGACCTACTAAAAATTTCTTGTTGCCAAAAGTGAAGTGGATGGGTTCGCGGTGCATTTGTATGCCCAATTCTTTCGGGAAATAGTCGAACATCCACATGTCGTGGTTGCCGATGAAAAAATGGATTTTGATACCGCTGTCACTCAGTTCGGCTAATTTGCCTTGCAGCCTGATGAAGCCTTTTGGGATGGCGTGTTTGTATTCAAACCAAAAATCGAAAATGTCGCCAACGAGATAAATTTCAGCTGCATCTTTCGCCGCCATATCCAACCAGCGAACAATGCGCTTCTCGCGTTCTAAACTGGATTTTTCATCGGGTGCGCCGAGGTGAAAATCTGAAGCAAAATAAAGTTTCGATTTCTCGTTTGCCATTCACAAGTTGTTAGAAGCCAAATATTTGCTGAAGTCGTTGCTCCAACATTGGTCCGCGTAGATTTTTCTCTATCACTTTGCCCTCAGCGTCAATCAACACGGTAAAAGGAATGCTGTTTACACCATAGCTTCTAGACAAAAGCCCATCCCATCGCTTCAACTCACTGATGTGGTAAGGCCAAATCAATTTATCGGTTTCAATGGCGCGCATCCAAGCGTTTTTGTCAGAATCCAACGAAACACTGAATACGGTAAATCCTTTGTCCTTGTATTTTTCATAAAGCGCTACAACATTTGGATTCTCCTTACGACAAGGTCCACACCATGAAGCCCAGAAATCTATCAAAACCACTTTGCCTTTCAAGCTCGACAATTTGTAAACTTTTCCATCAGGACTTGGGCCTTCCAATTCTGGAGCCAATGAACCCGGAGCCAACAATTGTGCAGCCGCAGCTTTCTGACGATACATCGCCACATTCTGTCGTAAAGACTGCGCAACCTGTCCATTCGGAACGGCAGCAATCACTTTTTCCGCCAAAGCGCTGTATTTATCAAATTCCTTCTCAGGATCGTAAGTCTGCATGGGACCAATCAAAGCTGGGGAATTTGGAAATTGTTGCACAAAACGATCTCTGAAATATTCGAACTGTTTGTAGCGCGACATATACAATTGATTCATATCGTTTTGCGCCATCGGATTACTATTCAATACCATCTGAATGGAATCGCGCAACATATTGATGTCGTTTTGCATGCGAATAAAATCCAACAAATTTTTACTGTCTTCATTTCCAACAATGTTGATGTTGCGCAGCATATCTCGGCCATCCCCAAAAACCTTGATGGTATCCGACTTGGTGATAATCAAATTTACATGATTGGAACCAGCTCTAAGCACGTAAAAATCGCCAACTGGCAAAACAGCACTTATAGAAAATTTTCCATCGCCATTCGGAGCTAAATCAAATGTAGCATAATCCACATATTGACCATTTCCCATAAAAGTTGACAAATTCAATTTGTCTGCCGGAGCTTTAAAAATCTGTCCTGTAATAACCACTGGAATTCCTTGAACTACTGGTGCCGGAACAGGTATAGGCGTCGTTTGAGCAGCAGGTTTCGTAGTCTGGGGTTTAGTGTCAGGCTTTTTTTGAGCCAATGACAAACTCGTTGTGAGCGCTATTGATAAAAATAAAAATGACTTCTTCATATTTCAGTATTTTAGGAGCCAAACAGCTCTTTTAATTTATTCTCCAATTCAATTCCGCGGAGGTTCTTGCCAATAATCGTGCCTTTCTTGTCGATGAGCACGGTGTGTGGAATGCCTTCAAATTTATACAATTGTACCACAATGGAGTTCCATTTTTTCAAATCGCTCACATGGTAAGGCCATTCCAAACCATCAGATTCGATTGCAGATTTCCATGCAGCAGCGTTGTCGTCTAAAGAAACTGAGAAAACTGTGAATCCTTTGTCCTTATATTTTTTATAGAGTCGAACCACATTCGGATTTTCCTTGCGACAAGGTCCACACCAAGAAGCCCAAAAATCAATCAAAACATATTTTCCCCGTAGATCAGATAACTTCATGTCACCGCCATTTACCATGTCCATCCAAATATCTGGCGCAGGACTTCCAACATCTACATTTCTATCCAAATTTCCATAAAAAGATTTGCGTTTTTCCTCATTCAAAGCATTGTCATACGAATCCACCCAAGAATTCAAATTGCTTTCCAAACCACGTGTGAATCGCGCCTCAGGGTATTTCTCTGAATAAGCATCCAAAACCTTTTTCAAAACAGCACCATAAGCCACATTCCAATGCTCCAAGCCCATATCCGGAAAGAGTTGCATGGCAAACAATTGTGCCAATGGCGAACCCGGTTTTCTCTCCAAAAAAGAAATCGCAAAATCCTCCATTGGTCGCTTGCCCACTTGCAATGATTTTATGACCGCATCGGCTTGTGGTCCAGGCTGTAAATTTCTCAACTCTGCCATTTGGTCTTTGTATTTCCCATTAAAAGTTGCGTTCAAAGCCACCATTTTATTCAAATCTGCGGCATCTTCAAGATTCGAAATTTTGAAATTGTCCATCATCACTGGAAAATCACAACGGATGTAAACTGAATCATCGCCACCCAAAACAATTGGAACAGCACTTTGCTCCACAATCAATTGCACTATAAAGGCTTCTTTTGGCAATTTGATGTTGAAATTCCCCTGCGCGTCAATTGTAGCTTGACCCAATTGCAGCCATTTGTCCACATTATAAACTTGGGCGATAATTGTTTTTCCAGCCGCATCAGGAATTTGTCCAGCAATGGTTTGTTTTTCTTCTGCAGGTTCAGTGCTTTCATTTTCAACTTCCGACCCACAAGATGTTAAAGCCACCGAAAAAAGTAGCACGACTAGAAATGGGATTTTTGTGAATTTCAACATATCCGTAATTTTATAAAGATGCAATCAATTCTTTCATTATCAAAGTCATTTTTGGTTCTTGACGCGATGCCACAGCAATCACATCTTGAACGCTTACTTTTTTGATTTTCCCTGGCACACCCAAATCGGTGATGATAGAAATCGCGAAAGTTGGAATTTCCATGTGGCGGGCAACAATCACTTCAGGCACGGTGGACATGCCCACGGCATCGGCTCCAACAACACGCACAAATTTGTATTCGGCTGGTGTTTCTAATGTTGGTCCCGTCAAGCCCAAATAAACGCCTTGTGAAACGCGAATGTTGTTTTTGGCAGCAATAGCCACAGCGCGGTCAATCAAATCAGTATCGTATGGGTCGCTCATATCTGGGAAACGCGGTCCGAGTTCATCCAAATTTTTCCCAATCAATGGATTGCCAGGAAAGAAATTGATATGGTCGTTGATGATCATAATTTCACCCACCTCAAAATCTGGATTCACACCCCCTGATGCGTTGGAAACAAACAATTTCTGGATACCCAAAAGTTTCATTACGCGCACCGGAAAGGTTACTTCCTGCAAAGAATAGCCTTCGTAGAAATGAAAACGACCTTGCATAGCCATCACATTTTTCCCGCCCAAAACACCAAAAATTAAACGACCTTTGTGGCTTTCCACTGTGGAAACTGGGAAATTCGGGATTTGCTCATAAGGAATTTCATCGATAATTTCGATTTCCTTCACCAAGCCACCCAGACCTGTACCTAAAATAATTCCAAATTCAGGTTTATCCTGTGTTTTGCTTTGAATAAAATCAACCGCTTCTTGGATACGATTCAACATATTTCTGTATTCTATTAATTAATTCTTGTTCATTTTCAACTTGCACTTCGATGGGCACAAAGTACCACGGCACGGCGTTTTGCGAAACAACAGAAGCTTTTTCCGACAATTTCACTGCGTCTTTTTCCGTGGTGAGTACCACCGTTGTGGAGGCATCAAAATTAGCAAATTTTCGATGAACCTGCTCGATGTCTTTTTCTGTGTAGTCGTGGTGGTCGGCAAAGCGCAACAATTCGAGCGAATATGTAGCCGAAAGCGCATCCACCAAAGGCTTCGGATTGGCAATTCCCGTAACCAAAACAATTTGTTTGATTTCAGCGGGTAAATTGTGTCCGGAAATACTTTGCCAAGCAGCAGTTGAAGGATAAACAAATCGCGAAAAAAAACTGGGTTTGCCATCCGAAAACGCAGCGCTAAAACTTTGTTTTTGAGCATATTCAATATGTTCAGGACGTTTGGTAAAAACACAAAGGTCGGCGCGTTTTTTTCCATTCCAAGCAAATTCACGAAGGCGTCCCATGGGCACAACCCAATCTTTGAAAAATGGCTTGTGAAATTCGCTCAGCATGATCACAAATCCGCCCGAAACAGCCAAATGTTGCATGGCATCATCCAAGATAATCAACTGCAAATCAGGATAAAGCTTCAGCAATTCTAGAATGCCGTCTTTTCTTTTTTCACAAACCGCAAAAGGCACATCTGGAAACTTCTGCTTGATTTGTTTGGGTTCATCTCCCACCTCATCCGCTGAAGAATGAAGCTGCACTTCCAGAAAACCACGTGTTGAGCGACCATAGCCCCTACTCAAAACAGCAATTTTATACTGACTCCCAAAACGTTTCAACAGCCACTCCACATGCGGCGATTTTCCCGTGCCACCCATACTCAAATTACCCACAACCACAGTTGGCACGGTGGGTTTGTAAGCCTTCAACACGCCCCAACGAAAAAGTGAAGTGCGCAACAAAGTGATGCCACCATAGAGGATTGTGAGGGGGAAAAGAAATAATCTAAGTGCAGCAATCATAATTTAGACACAAAAGTAATTGCTTTTGTCAATCAATTGAGAATTGGAACTTTTGAAGAAATAAAGTTAAAGTTAACCATTCCTAATTCAAGTTACTTTTTAACGATAATTCAAACCCCTCCCAATCAATTTTCAAACTAACTTTGCGCCGATTTGTTTAGATACCAAAACTTCGGTACATGAAATTTTCTCTTGACTCCTTTTTTTCCATGAAGCTCATGACGCTTGGGCTTTTCTTTTTCGGTTTTGTTGTGGGCTGGGCAACGTTTTTAGAATCCAGCTATGGCACACAAACCGCCAAAGTCATTGTTTACAACGCCATGTGGTTTGAAGGACTTTTGGTGTATTTGGCGCTGGGCATGGTGGCGAATATTATCCGCTACCGCATGTGGGTGCGCGAGAAAATTGCACTACTCATGTTTCACCTCTCTTTTATAGTAATCATAATAGGTGCTGGCGTTACGCGCTATGCGGGCTTCGAGGGCATCATGTTGATTCGCGAAAACAGCCAAAGCAATATCATCTATTCGGCAGATGCTTTTGTGCAGATTTACGCCACCGATGGCAAAATGGAATACAAATACGACAAAGCGGTTTTGATGAGCGATGTGCAAAGTCCCGTTTTGAAATTTTTAGCCAACAACAAATTCGAAACAGCCTACAAGAAATTCGACAATTCGGGCGAAGTGAAAATTTCCTATGCCGGATTTATGGCCAACGCCATCGACCAATTGCAAACCAATGTGGCTGATGGAAGTTCAATTTTGGAAATCATCACGCCAAGTCCGATGGGTGGCATGGATACCAATTACGTGCTTCAAGGCACAACCCTAAACAAAGAAGGCTTTTTGTTGGCTTACGACTATCCCGAAACCTTGAAAAATGCCATCAACATCAGAAGAAATGGCAACAGTTTCACCATTGAAGCTCCAGCAGAATTGAACTATATGTTGATGAGCGACCAATCGTCGGGCAGCATTCCAGCCGATTCAGTAGCAGGATTTTATCAAGGACGCTTGTACACTTTCTTGGGACAGAATTTTGTATTCAAAGCCCACCATCCCAATGCAAAATTGGTGAAAGAGCGCGCTCCGAAACCCGATATGGGCATGGATGTTCTGAACCTCGACATTGAATCAGGTAAAGAAAAAATGCAAGTGGCGCTTGAAGGCGGACAGGGAAAAATCCCAACCCCAACTTTCATCGAATTAGACGGCATCAAATACCGTTTGGCCTATGGTGCAAAGCCCGTTGAAACACCGTTTTATATTTTCTTGCGCGATTTCCAATTGGAGCGTTATCCAGGTTCAGAGTAGCCAGCGTCTTATGCCAGTGAAATTACAGTTGTCGACCAAAAAAACAAGGTTCAATTCGACCGCAGAATTTACATGAACTCCGTGATGGACTACCGAGGCTATCGCTTTTTTCAATCCAGCTACGACCCAGATGAAATGGGAACACGATTGAGTGTGAACAGCGATTTTTGGGGCACAAACATCAGCTATTTTGGGTATTTGTTGCTCATCTTGGGGATGATTTTCACCTTGATTTCTCCTGCTTCACGATTCAGACAAATCAATTCCCTCTTGAAGAAAATTAAAGAAAGAAAGAAATTGGTGTCAAAAACAAGTTCATTCGGTGTTTTGGTCTTGCTGATGTTTAACTTCAATGCCATTGCCCAAGACAGTGCTGCGGTGAATGAACCTTTGGTGGTTGATGCAGAATTTATCAAGCAACAACAAATCATCAATTCGAAACCGATTGATTTGGAACACGCCAAGCGCTTGGAGTCTTTGGTGATTCAGGATTTTGATGGACGATTCAAGCCCTTGCAAACCTTGGCCTTGGAGATTTTGCATAAAGTACACCGCAAAGACACTTACAAAGGCTTGACTGCTACGCAAGTATTGATGGAAGTGATGTTCAATTTGGAATTCATTAAAAATGAAAAATTGATTGTGGTGAATCACCCCGACATCAGAAAAAAACTCGGCATTTCAGGAAAATATGCTTCTTATTCCGACTTTTTCGATCTCCAAACCGAAGAATACCTCTTGGAACGCGATGTGGATTTGGCCAATCAGAAACCAGAAAGCAAAAGAAATGAGTGGGACAAACAAATCATCAAAGTAAACGAGCGCGTTCAAATTTTGGGTTCGGCTGTTTTTTACTTGCGTATTTTTCCAGTAAGAGGCGCACCAAACAACACCTGGTACACGCCTTTTGACCCGGCAGCGCCTTATCAATCCGTGGATTCCTTGATGCCAAAATTCTTTTTCGATTATGTAAATAGTGTGCGCATTGGTAAACTCACTGGTGATTATTCAGTAGCCAACGAAAACCTGGATTTGATTTTCAGCTATCAAAAAGCAGTAGCCGCAGATGTGATGCCCGATGAGGATAAAATTAAAATGGAAATTCGCTACAACGAGTGGAATATTTTCCAGCGCATCACGTATTGGTACTTCTTGCTCGGATTGGGTTTACTCGTGGTGTTTTTTGTTCAAGTCTTTACCGTTGACACCAAATGGACCCGCATCGCAAACATGCCTTTCCTTATTGGAATGATTATTACCTTTATTATACATGGCATTGGCTTGGGTGTGCGTTGGTACATTTCTGGTCATGCGCCTTGGAGTGATGGTTACGAAGCTTTGTTGTTTATCGCATGGGTCGGCATTTTGGCTGGTTTACTTTTCGCGAGACGAGGCATGGCCGCATTAGGCGCAACTGGACTTTTGGCTTTCTTCCTTTTGTATGTGTCGCACTTAAACAACCTCGACCCACAAATCAGTCCATTGGTGCCGGTGCTACAATCGTATTGGTTGAAAATTCACGTGGCAGTAATCACAGGCAGTTATGCGTTCCTCGGATTGGGAGCCGTTTTGGCGATTGTGAATTTGTTATTATACATCTTCCAATCCAAGAAATACCGCGCAATCATTCAATTGAATATAGAAGAATTGACGCATATCATTGAAATGACCACAACCATCGGCATTTTCATGTTGACTATCGGCACCTTCCTAGGAGGCATTTGGGCGAATGAGTCATGGGGGCGCTATTGGGGTTGGGACCCAAAAGAAACTTGGGCTTTGGTGAGCATTTTGGTTTATGCTGTTTTATTACACTTGAGATTTATTCCTGCATTGAAAAGCAAATTGGTGTTTAATTCTGTTGCCATGTGGGCATTTTCTGCCATTTTATTCACCTATTTCGGCGTGAATTTCTTCTTGGTGGGGCTGCACTCTTATGCCAATGGAGAAGCAGAAACGATTTGGCCGAGTTGGTTGACTTGGGTGGTACTGGGCTTCTTGGCATTCAATGTGTTGGCGATTGTTCGAGAAAAAACGAGTCAAAATAAAAAATAGTCATGGCAAACAAGAGTATCGACATCTTAGCATTTGGAGCGCACCCCGACGACGTTGAAATCTCAGCAGGTGGCACTTTGGCTAAACACATCGCTATGGGCAAAACAGTGGCTTTGGTCGATTTGACCCGAGGCGAATTGGGTACCCGAGGCACCGCTGAAACCAGAGAGGAAGAAGCCCGAAATGCCATGAAGCTGATGGGCGTGCAAGAGCGCATCAACTTAGATTTGGGAGATGGGTTTTTTCAACATACGCAGGAAAATTTGCTCAAAGTCGTTGAAATGATTCGCCATTTCAAACCAAATTTGGTCTTGGCCAATGCCATTGAAGACCGCCATCCTGACCATGCAAAAGGAGCCAAATTGGTTGCAGATGCATGCTTTTTGGCGGGTTTACCGAAAATTGAAACCCAGTACAACGGTGAAATTCAAACTGCTTGGCGACCAAAAAAAGTATTTCACTACATACAAGATCGCTACATCAAGCCAGATTTTGCAATAGAAGTAACAGCATTTGTTGAGCAGAAATTTGACGTTTTGAAATGCTACAAGACACAATTTTATGATCCGAATTCGAAAGAGCCGCAAACTCCCATCTCTGGAAAAGAATTTCTCGACTTTTTGGAAAGCCGTATGCGTGAATTTGGTCGAGAAATTGGTGTTGAATTCGCCGAAGGATTCACATGCAGCCGTATTTTAGGCGCAGATGACTTCGAAAAAATATTCTAAAAACACGAATTTAGTTTCAATCTAAATAGTAGGTGTAAAATATTGAAAATCAATTACTTGATTGAAATAAACTAATCTGAACAGAAAAGTTTTCAACAGGTTCGGTTCATAAAATCAACAAAAGTTGTAACCTTGGGAATGCAACTTACGTACATTTGTCCGAAACTTAAAAATTGGAAAAATGAAAAAGTTATTAGTTTTAGTAGGTGCAGTTGCTCTAGTAGGTTCAACATTCGCACAAAAGCCTTCAGCAGATGATTCAAAGTACTCATTAGAAGGAGGTATTAATTATGCAGCTGGTACAGGTATTCAGTGGTCAGCGCCAAACATTCGCTTCCGTTATTTTGTAAATGACAACATCGCAGGTCGTTTACAACTTGGTTTGGGTGATGGTATTGGTAACACGCCACGTTCTGAAGAGTATCAGTACGCAGAAGGTGGTACAGGTACAGGTATCGGTACTGAGAAAATCACAAGAATGCAATGGATGTTGCAAATCGGTGGTGAATACCATTTGGCTGGTACGGACCGTTTGTCTCCTTACTTCATGTTAGGAATCAACGTAGGTGGTGGAAGCCAAACTGACGAGTGGACTGACTTTGATGGTACAGGTTATATGGCTGGTATGTCAGCAAGAGTTGAAAACGGTTTCAGCATGTTCGGTGTTGGAGTTGGTGCTGGTATGGATTTCTACGTTTTTGAAAATGTTTACGTAGGTCTTGAATTGGGTCTTAGCTACATGGCTAGAACTTGGAAAGGTCAAGTAGCAGAGATCACAGCTGGTGGTGTTACAACTACAACTACAGGTTTGGATTCTAAAGAGTCTTACTTGGGTACATTGCCTATGAATGCTGCTTTCCGTTTGGGTTGGAGATTCTAAGCTAAATCGATAAGATTACAAGAGAGGGTGACAAATGTTACCCTCTTTTTTTGTGCTTGTGCGTACCTTTGCAGCGTGAAAAAACAACGAACATGACAACACACACCTGGGAGGAATACATCCAACGCTTTGAAGATATACTTTCTGGCACATTTAGCAACGAGATTTACGCCAAAGAAGCCTACCGCGATTACGTGAAAATGAATCATTCACGGATGAATCGCTGGTTGAAAAACATAGAAATTGACGCCGATCTCCAAAATAAATTATCATCTATTGGCGACACGCAAGACTGGTATTTAATCACAGAACCCTGGTGTGGCGATGCTGCTCATTCGGTGCCCTTGATTTATTTGATGTCGCAACTAAACAACAACATCCATTTACACTTGGTTTTGCGCGATGACAATCATGATTTTATCGACCAGTATTTGACCAATGGCGGTCGATCAATACCAAAACTTGTTGCGCGAAACGGCAATGGAGAAGACATTTTCGTGTGGGGTCCACGTCCGAAAGATTTGGCAGTGATTCACGCGAAATTAAAAGCCGAAAATGCAGATTTTGATACGATTAATCAAACCCTGCAAACTTGGTACAACCACAATAAAGGAGTTGATATTCAGCATGAGTTTAATGAGATTTTGGGGTGAAAACCTCACTTCTTTGGTTTCAATTTCAAATCGTCCATTTTCATTAAAACCTGAAAATGGTTGCGGGCATTGAAAAATTCCGCCCAACCATAACTGTTTGTTTCAACGTTTGCTTTTTCCCATGGATTGAAAGGCAGCACATCAATCTCCGTTTTTGGGGCATCTTTGGCAATATTCGGACGCGGCACAAAGTAGTCCTCCCCTACTCTGAAATATTGAATACTGTCTAGCAAACTCAAATCCAGAATAGAAAGCGTCGAAAAAGCCCCAATCTGTCTTTTTTGATTGGGCTGACTCATTTGAACCAAATCTCTTTGGGTGAAATTGCGATGAATCAAATTTTGATACACAGGCAGCGGACGGTTGGCGGTGAGGTAATACAAATTGAATAGCAACAAATAATCCAATCCTGAATAAAAGCCACGGCGCATATAGTTGTCCAAATCACCATTGAACTGATTTTCAAATGAGGAACTGTATTTCAAATGGCGCGTCCAACCTTCTGGATAGGTTTTAATTCCAAGTGAATCCGCAAAACGGGCAATTTCATCACGCGTCAGGTTATACGGACCCGTCGCAGGCGCCAAGTTCATGTCTTTCAACATCCGCTCATGGATGTCAATTTCATTCAAATCGATGTCGTGCAAAACAGCCATCAAGGGCAAATAAAAATTACCCCAATTGCGTTTTTTCCATGTTTTTTCAATGGCGTTCATGGTGCGCAGCTCATCTTTTCCCCAGCGACCAGAAAGTGCACCAATCACCGTGATCATTTGTCCATTCACATTTTTATATGGAATCCAAATCCGGGTCAATTTCCATTGCGTTCGTCCCGGTGTTTTTTCAAATTTTTGATTGTTTTCCGCTTGCTCAGTGTACATCCGCGCGCCAATCGCACTCATAGGATATTTGAAAATAAACACATTTTGTCCGGGATAAATCTTCTTGCCATCAGGACGAAACAAACGCCAATTCGACTTTTTAGGTTTCTCAGGATATTTGAATTTGCAATAGTTAATCATGTTTGTGGCATGACGACGCGCTTGAAAATTGAAATCAAAATCAACAACATCTCCATTGTGCAAACGCACTTGCTGCATGCCATCCACACATTTTTCAATCAGCATAAAACCCATCAAAAGCCAAATCACTTGGTCTTGCGACATGCTCGGTGTTTTCCGCGGATTAGATTTATCCGTTAAAGCAGTCCCGTTCGGACAATCATCAGAAGTGAAAACCTTAAAAACAGGCGCAAATCCAGGTGGAATATGAAGACCTTGATTAAAATGTCGGTAATTCTCTGGGTTTTTATTCGGATCCAGAAAATCGCAAGGAAAGTCATCGCGCTGAAAACAACCATCAATTTTTCCGGGCAATCCCAAATATTCTTCGCCATACATGTCCAAGCGTTCGAAAGCCTTTATGGCATAATACAATTCCGTTTTTGTCCATTCCAAATCAGCGTGGCGTTGATTGATTTTGAGGAGTTTATATTCCGTTGCCAAAACTCCCAAATAAAAGCCATGATAGATTGTGGCATCAGCAGCTTCAACATCTGGAATGCCGTTATAACCTTGTCGACTTTGAATAGGAATGCTGTGGCCAACACCCTCGCCTACTTTCACAAAATCGTTCACCAAACGCCAGCGGTAGTACCAATATTTCTGCAAATTGACATCGTCTTGCGTTTGACTGTAAACAAACGCGGTTTGGAAAAAAGTGAGCAAAAGAATGAGCAAGCAATAAATCTTCATAACGGGAAATTTTGAGCCTAAAAATAATACGTTTCGACTTGAAAGACACTCGGTTTATAAAATCTGCATTGATTTTCAAGAAAAAGCAAAAGTTTTCGCCCCAAAGACAGCTAAAAAAACTAAATTCGCGCACAGAAATTGGTCGCTAAAATGCAAACCTTCGATACGCAAACATTATTAAACGAACTCAAGCAAATCAATGCTTCGTGCTTGCGTTTTGTTGAAGAAAAAGTGTACGATTTATCAGACCAACAATTGAAGTGGAAACCCAATGCGAAGTCTTGGTCTATTTTAGAAGTTTTTGCCCATCTCAACGCCCATGCCCACTACTACCAAAACATCATCCACAAAAAAATAATTGAAAACAAAGGCACCGAACCATCGGCTATTTTTGTTTCGAGTCCTTTGGGAAGAGCTACATGGCGCTTGGTGCAATTGGGCAAAATGCGCAATATCAAAAGACGTGTAAAATCGGCCCGTGTGTTCAATCCTGAATATTTTAGTTTGGATATAGAGCATCAAGAGATTCAACTGTTTATGGATTATCTCAAAGGCATGGTACAAATTTTGGCAGAAGCCGAACAGGTCAATCTCAGAAAAATCAAGCTTCCTATGGCCGTTTCCAAATTTGTGTATTTGCGCTTGGGAGATGCATTGATGTTTCATGTTTACCACAACGACAGACATGTTGAGCAAATCAACCATCTGCTGAACCATAAAAAATTTCCAAAATGACAGCAAAACAAGGGATTATTCAGGTGGCACATGCCCCAATTCGCGCAACAGATTCTGATAGTTCAGAAATTGTAACGCAACTCCTTTTCGGCGAAGCATTGATCATTTTGGAGCAAAAGAATCAATGGGTTCGCATCCAATGTTACCATGATAAATATGAAGGTTGGATGGATGAAAAGCAAATTTTTACTTGCGACGAAGACAGCTTTCACATGTGGAGAAAATTGTCCACGCATCGCATTCAAGAGCACGTTTTGCCTTTCAATTCAAACGAAGGCCCTTTTCACCTGTATCGAGGAAGTCTAGTGCCTGAAGATTATTTCAATGGATTTGATCTCGGAACAATTAAATTTCAATCTCTTAAGAAAGATTTGCCGCTCCAACGCAATCAATCCGTTGTTGAAATTGCCCAAATGTATTTGAATACACCGTACCTTTGGGGCGGAAGAAGTGCTACGGGTATTGACTGTTCGGGATATACCCAAATGGTTTTTGCATTTCTTGGCATCTTATTGCCCAGAGACGCCTCACAACAGGTCAATCAAGGCAAAGACGTTGAATTTAAAGAAATTCAAGCGGGCGATTTGGCATTTTTCACAAACCCAGCGGGTAAAGTGATTCACGTGGGCATTTTAACCGGTCAAGGCACCATTTTACACGCACACGGAAAAGTAGTAGAAGACCACATCAAAGAAGATGGAATTTATAAAATACAGAGCGGATTGAAATCACACAATCTAATGACAATTAAACGGATATAGAGAAAATATGAAGATATTAATTACTGGAGGAGCTGGATTTATAGGCAGCAATTTGACAAAAAGATTGGTCAACGACGGAAACGAAGTTGTTGTTTTAGACAGCTTATTACGTGGCAACAAAATAAACAAAGAAACATTCGACAAAATCACATTTATTAAGGGTGATGTTCGCGATGCTGAATTGGTGAATCAAGCAGCTAAAGGTTGCGATTTGATTTTCCATTTTGCCGCAGTATTGGGTGTTGACATCGTTGCTGACAATCCTGTGGAAACCATGGATGTGGAAGTAATTGGCACAAGAAATGTGGTAATGGCAGCCGAATTAAACAGCATCAATAGAATTCTTTACGCCTCAACATCAGGTATTTATGGTCATTCGGCCATTGAAGATGTAGCTTTGAATGAGGAAGTTTTGGTTGACCCGCGCACCTCTTATGCAATGGCAAAACGCTACAACGAGATTTATTTGGCGTCGCACCACGAAGAAAAAGGTTTGAATGCGATTTCTTTGCGTTTTTTCAATGTGTATGGTCACAACCAAGACACGCGCATGGTGGTTCCGCTTTTCTTCGAACAGGCCATGAACAATCAGGAATTGACAGTATTCGGAACAGGAAAACAAACCCGCGATTTCACGTACATCGACGATACCGTTGAAGCTTGTGTGCGCTTGATGAACATCAAAGGGTCTCACATTGTTAACATCGCCAACGAAAAAGAATGGTGCATCGACGATTTGGCGAAATTGATTATTGAAACGACTAGTTCAAAATCGCAAATCAAGTTCATCGAAGCTCCGAAAAAACGCTACGATTATGAAGTAGAACGCCGCGTGGGATCTTCCGACAAATTGGAGCAATTGACAGGATTCAAACCGCGAGTTGAATTGAAGGAAGGTTTAGAAATGATTTATCAAACTTTGAAATAAATGAGCCAAGAAATTATTTTCGATTTTATACAAGAAGAGCGCGAAAGACAATTGCGTGGATTGGAATTGATTGCTTCTGAGAACTTTGTGAGCGACAACGTGATGCGCGCTATGGGCTCGGTGCTTACCAACAAATATGCTGAGGGCTATCCCGGAAAACGCTATTATGGTGGCTGTGAAGTGGTGGACAAAGTGGAGCAAGAAGCCATCGACCGTTTGAAAAAATTGTTCGGAGCAGAATGGGCCAACGTGCAACCTCACTCGGGTGCGCAAGCCAATGCAGCTGTTTTCTTGGCTTGTTTGCAAGCAGGAGATAAAATTTTGGGCTTCAACCTATCGCACGGTGGACACTTGACACACGGTTCGCCGGTCAATTTCTCTGGAAAATTGTACCAGCCGTTTTTCTATGGTGTTCGCGAAGACAATGGTCTGATTGATTATGATCAATTGCGCGAAACAGCCTTGAAAGAACGTCCGAAAATGATTATTTGTGGGGCTTCTGCATATAGCCGCGACTGGGATTATGCAGCCATTCGAAGTGTTGCCGATGAAGTTGGTGCTTTGATTTTGGCTGATATTTCTCACCCAGCGGGATTGATTGCCACGAATCTTTTGAACGACCCTTTACAACATTGCCACATCGTTACTTCGACCACTCACAAAACATTGCGTGGACCAAGAGGTGGAATCATTATGATGGGGAAAAACTTCGACAATCCGTGGGGATTGAAATGGAACAACGGCAACCCAAAATCTATGGGAGCGCTATTGGATGCAGCGGTTTTCCCGGGCACTCAAGGCGGACCATTGGAGCACGTGATTGCTGCTAAGGCTGTGGCTTTTGGTGAAGCTTTGAAACCAGAATACACCGACTACATGAAGCAGGTGCAGAAAAATGCTGCGGTAATGGCGGATGAATTGGTGGCTCGTGGCTATAAAATTGTTTCTGGCGGCACTAGCAATCACTCGATGTTGGTGGATTTGAGAAGCAAAGGTTTGAACGGAAAAGATGCTGAATTCAACCTCGGATTGGCAGACATCACCGTGAATAAAAACATGGTTCCTTTCGATACAGAATCGCCATTTGTGACTTCCGGTATTCGTTTGGGTACGGCTGCATTGACATCTCGCGGAGTACAAGAAGATTTAATTCCAACTTTTGTGCAAATCATTGACGAAGTGTTGATGAATGCCAGCAATGCAGACATCATCGCGAAGAACAAAAACCGCGTGAATGAATTGATGAGCAAGCGTCCTTTGTTTGCTTGGTAATAAAAACTTAAAAATAGACCAATATGAGCAAGATACATTTTTCCATTTTTCTTTTGGTTTTTGGCCTTAATGGATTTTCCCAAACGCTGAGTAATCAATTCAGCACTATCGCCACAAACAACGATATGATGGGTGGTTCTTTGGTTGTTTTTTGTGAAAACGGTATTATTGAAAACATCGCCATTGGCAAATCAGATTTGGCGCGCAACATTGATATGACGGTGGATTCCAAGTACAGAATTGCCAGTATTTCAAAAACCATCACCACGATTGCTGCTATGCAATTGGTTGAACAAAATCTGCTGGATTTGGATGCCAACATCAGCGAAATTTTGGGGTTTACAGTTCAAAATCCGAATCATCCAAATGTTGCCATTACACCCCGCATGTTGATGTCGCACACCTCAACAATAATTGATGGTAGCACATACAGCAATTTTTTGAGTGCAACTGTAAACAACAATCCAATTCCCAATTTGAGCACGATTTTAACGGTTGGTGGAACATACTATGTCGCCTCACAATTCAACAACACCGTGCCGGGAACCTACTTCAACTATTCCAACATCAACACTGTGATTTTAGGAACCATCGTTGAAAAAGTTTCAGAACTTCGTTTTGATGTTTATTGCAAAGAAAACATTTTTGAGCCGTTGGGTATCGACGCTTCTTTCAACGTAAATGATTTGACTGATATCGATCAAGTAGCTGTTTTATACAGAAAACCGAACGGTGTTTGGACTCCTCAAGCCGACAATTTTCAAGGAGTTCAGCCAGCATTCAACAATCTTGATGGCTACATTGCAGGCACCAATGGCGGACGTTTTGGTCCTCAAGGTGGATTGCGTTGCTCGGCTCAAGATTTAGCGAAAATTTTCTTAGTCCTAATGAATAAAGGCACTTTCGATGGCGTGACTTTATTATCAGAAGCCAGTTGTAATGCCATGTTTGCCAACGAATGGACTTTCAATGGCAACAATGGCAATAACTATTACGGACTTTTCCGCAGCTGGGGTTTGGGCATTCACAGAATTACCTCAACTCCCGGAAATGACGTGGCACTCACTGGTAGCACTTTCATGTTGGGTCATGCCGGTGAAGCCTATGGTTTGGTGAGCGATGCCTATTTCGACACCATCAGAAAAGTGGGTTTTGTGTTTATGAATAACGGTGTTGGCATTGGCTATCAAACTAACAATCAATCTGTGTTTTATACAGTTGAACAAGAAGTGTTTAGCGCCATTGAGAATTATGGAAATATTCCTGGATGTCTTACTGCAAGCAATGATAAAATTGAATTGAATCATATTTTGCTCTATCCAAATCCAAGTTCAGATTACATCGAAATTGATGGAATAAGCATTGAGCAGGTGGTTTCCATTGCTATTCACGATGCCCAAGGAAAAATCATCAAAAATCTGACGCTTCAACCCGATGATGTACGCATAAACATTGCGGATTTAAACTCTGGAATGTATTATTTCGAAATCCTCGGAAATCGCTATTCATTCACAAAAATATAGCGATGCAACTCGATTTGGCGCGCATACATTTCCCTGAAAACTTAGAAGAACCCTTTGAAGTATATCAGGAGAAGCATTTCCAAATCAAGCAGTATTTTTTTCAGCGTGCACCAATTCCTGTGGTGGTTCAGAAAAAAATCAAAGAGTTGAATGAGCTGCATGAGGCTTTCACTTTGTGTTATCCAGAAATAGTTATTGAGCACAAAAAACTACCTGAATTTGAGGTCAATTTTTCATCGAATTGGGGAGAAGACTTTCAAGTTTTACATCACCAGAGAACAAAATTCAAAACGACACTGGTAAGTTTGCTCTCTGCCCAATCTAGTGCCGAACTCCTTGAAAACTGGTATAACTGCGAATTGGAATATGCAAAAATTTGGTCGCAAGTTTATACAACACAAGAAGCCACAAACGTGAATTTGGCGCAAGAATCTGACCCCATGAAGCTATTGCATTTGCTGAAAGAATTGGACTTTTCGCAAACCTTGGAAAACATCACAGCACAAAAAGAACACCTAAACCCCGACTTGCAAAACGAATTGAAACGCATGACGAAGTATGTTGTTTTGGCGAGGAAATAGCCCTATCTTTGTGCTCCGAAATGTAAGGATTGGTGTGGTTGGTTAGAAAATAGTTGGACAGCGACGTTAGAATGACCTTTCAATAATATGGAAAAGAATCAATATGGATTATCTGAATAATTTATTGAAATCCTCCCCCTTTATCCCCATCCAAAAGGGGAACGGTTCCCTACCAAATTTTTGGTTGTACATAAATTCCAACTTGCCTAATTTACTGTGGTTTACCATGGGCAAAAAATCTTTGATTTTTTGTATTCCCCCTTCGGAGGGGGACTTAGGGGGAGGAATGTTTTAACAAAAACTCAATTCTAGCAGATTATAAAGATTATAACATGAACAACAACTCCATATTCGACGGTTTGCGCCAAAAACTTGAAAGCGAAGAGTGGCCCTCCACTTATCTTTTCAAATTCATTATGCCCAATGATAACGAGACCATCAGCAAGTTACTCAATTTGTTTGGCACAGACAACAAACAAAACATTCAGCCGTCGAGCAAGGGCAATTACGTGTCCATTTCTATTGAAGAAATGATGTTTTCCGCCGATGACGTGATTCAAAAATATGAACAAGCCTCAAATTTGAAAGGAGTGATGTCATTATGATGCAAGATTGGTTTGATGTATTGATGCAAAATGCCGTTTACGTGCTTTGGATTACCCTGATTTTGGTACTCCTGCTAATCGCCAACAACCGCTACAAAGCCCGCCAACGCGCCAAATTGGCCAAGCGCAACCCAGAAATCCGTTTGTTCCCGTTTGAGTACCCAACGGCCAGCGGCACCATTACCTTCTTCTTCGACGCTGATGAAGCGCTCGAATACAGCTTTTTCATCCAAAACTCCAGCTCCAGCGAAAAACACATCATCGCCCAAGGCAAATGCAAAAAAGGCGGTCAGAAAATCCAATTCGACACCACGACAGTCGAAAATGGCGTTTATTATTACGGCTTAGAGACGGAATTTCAGAGGAGTGAGAAAAGGGTTGAGGTAAGGAATTGAATTAGATTGATTCCTTCTCCCCTCTCATCCCCCGCAAAACCAACCAAATCCCCACCAAAATAAACGGCACACTCAGCATCTGCCCTGTATTCAATGGGTTGTTAAAATCGCGGTCGGTTTGGCCTTCTTTCACGAATTCGACGAAGAAGCGCACGCCCCAGATGCCAATCATGAAAACGCCGAAGAGCAGGCCGTCGCGTTTGTGACCGTCTTTTTTCCAAAAGATGTACATCAAAATGGCGAAAATGGCAAAATATGCTGCGGCTTCGATGATTTGCGTGGGATAACGGGCCGGAATTTCTGCCCAAAGTTCAGCGTATTTGTCTGTATCGCTTAGGGCGGTATATGCTTTTTGGACATCATCAATTCCTGTAATATTTACGGCTTGTTGTGGCGTAATATCATGGCGCAAAAATTTGAAAGCGTATTGCCATGTGCTCGGCTTACCAACAATTTCTGAGTTCATCAAGTTGCCCAAGCGGATAAAACCTCCAGCAAGCGCTATTGGTCCAACAATTCGATCCAAGCCCCACAAATAAGGCTTTTTAGAAACTTTTTTAGCAAAAATAAACATCGCAATTAAGATGGCAATAGCGGCGCCGTGACTAGCCAAACCGCCTTCCCAAACTTTGAGAATGTCGCCGAGGTTGTTTTTGTAATGGTCCCAATCGTAGAAGAAAACGTGACCCAATCGCGCACCTAAAATGGTTGCAATCACCACATAAATCAAGAGCGTGTCGAGCGTTTTTTCGTCAACTCCTTCTTTCTTAAACATGCGTTTGATGGTCAAGAATCCTAGGAAAATACCAGTAACGAAAAGCAATCCGTAATAATTTGGTGTTTTCCAACCTTCAATAATTTCTGGACTCACGTCCCAAACAATATGCATCAACATGATTATGCGTTTTTGGTGATTAATTCTTGAGCTATGCCCATATTTCTTTTGAATTTCAATTTCTCAGAACGACCTTTTTTAAAAATCGCATTGCTGTTGTACTGACCCTTACGCAATTCTTTTTGTTGTTCTTTCGGCAACGAATTTACGGATTGACATTCCTCCGAACAGCAGTTTTCGAATTTTTCTTTGCAAGATTCACATTGGATGAAGAGCAAATGGCAGGCATTGTTGGCACAATTGGTATGAACATCAAAGGGTTCGCCGCATTGGTGGCAGTTGGCAATTATGTCATCGGAAATTTTCTCTGCGCGGCGTTCGTCGAACACAAAATTCTTCCCGATAAATTTATTCTCAATGCCCAAAAGCTCGACATCGTGCGCATATTTGATGATGCCACCTTCCAATTGATGCACATTCTGAAAACCGCGGTGTTTGAACCAAGCACTCGCCTTTTCGCAACGAATTCCACCGGTGCAATACATCACAATGTTTTTGTCTTCATTGCCTTTCAAAATTGTTTCTTCAATCTCGGGTAAAGAATCGCGGAAAGTATCTACATCGGGCGTAATTGCTCCTCTGAAATGACCCACTTCCGATTCATAATGATTGCGAAAATCGACCAAAATCGTGTTCGGGTCATCGGTCAATGCGTTGAATTCAGCAGCGGTCAAATGTTTGCCTTTGTTGGTTACGTCGAATGAATCATCGTTCAAACCATCCGCCAAAATCTTGTTGCGCACTTTGATTTTCAGTTTCAAAAACGGGAACTCAGCCGATTCTTCTACCGCAAAATTCAAGCGAATGCCTTTGAGCCAATCAATTTGATCGAGCACATTTCGGAATTCATCCAGTCGCTCCGTTGGCACAGAAATTTGCGCGTTGATGCCTTCATAGGCAACATAAATTCTGCCCAAAACCTCCAAAGAATTGAGCGCTATAAACAGCTGATTTCTAAACGATTCAGGGTCGCTAAGTTGATGATATTTGTAAAAGGAAATTGTAACGAACTGCACATTTTTCTCGCGCAAACGCTCCACCATTTCCTCTCTGCTATACGTATTCCACAGTTGCATGCTATGTAATGTTTTAAGATTGGAAGTGCAAAGGTAGGGAATTATGAAGGAAGAAGTGAAAATTGAGAAATTAGAATTAAGAAGGAAGAAGTGAGAAATTAAGAAATTCATACCTCTTAATTCAAACTTCATATTCAAACTTCATATTTCTTACTTCCTATTTCTTATTTCCTAAAACTCCTCCGTGCTCCACGCCTCTGCCTTTTCCTGAAACCAAGGTTTAACCGTTGACCAAATCTCTGCGAAAATTTCTGAATAGCGGTAGTTGTTTAAGTCAGATTCGGCGTCCCAAACGCTTATGGTAAAATGAATATTGGGATTGTTGACATCGTGTACCAAACGGACTTCGTGGCAGCCAGGAAATCCGACAATTCGTGCGTGATTGTTGCGGAATGTTGCCCGAAAATCTGCTATGTGCGCGTCGGCGATGTTTAGTTTGACTATGCGTGT